>OBIK01000041.1_pt1 | contig 14802 bp, 14 predicted proteins | sample 1496171 | NCBI WGS metagenome assembly OBIK01 (sample SAMEA3367191, study PRJEB22510) | hydrothermal vent metagenome | biome: marine hydrothermal vent; material: sea water | place: Cayman Islands | collected 2012-01-19 | depth 2308 m | reverse complement strand
AAAGTATATAGTGGAGACTACTCCAAAGATGGCTATGACCAAGGAATTGAGGATAGAAAAGCAAATAGAGCTAAAAATAAGTTTAAGTTTTTTAAAGCAGTCAATCCTATAAATTATGTTTGGGCTTTCAACAACTCTTATGATAGCTTTATGAAAAACTATGACAAAGGTTATTTGGACGGACAAAGAGTTGAACATAATATTTATAGTTCATCAAATCAAACAAAAGGAGCAAATATGCAAAAAGATAACTATGAAAACCATATACGAATGCTAAAAGATTTTAAACAAAATTTACTGGCACTGAAACGACATATACAGGTGATAAAAGAGAAGTATAAAGAACAGATTAATGCAATGGAGAGTGCAGGATTTGTAGAGAATATTATTAACCCTTTGAGAAATAAGTATCAAATCTTCTCCTCAAAAATAGATGATATAGACAGACAACTAGCAGAGCATGACCAAAAAATAGAGATGCAGACAGAAGCTCTCAATACTCTTAGAGCAATAGCAAGGATGAACTAATGGAAAATGACAACTTACAAAGTTTGGCAAATCAGATAGGTTGGTGTAGAACGACTAAAGATTATCTTATTGGGTTAAATGATGAATTGTACTCTGTGGCGACTAACTATCAAAATATCTTAGATGAACTTAGAAGTAGAGGCTATATGGCTGATTTATTACCTCAAATAGAAGAGATGAATAGAGAGTTTCAAGAGATTAGTAGTGATTTGATAGGACATATAGAGCGTGAGCATTTGGCTTATATTGAACATCAGAGTGTTGGGATTCGTGGGGCTTTAGGGAAGATTATGGGGAGTTAGAACAAATAGTTCAAAAAGCCTAACACCCCTGCCGTTGAATCTCTACTTTTATAATATAATTCTATAAATCAAATATCAAAAAAAAGGGGGTAAAAAATGCCAACAAGACCAAGAATAGATATAACAGGTTACCATCATCTTGAGAGGCGTATTAAAACTCTTTGGAGATTCATGAAGTATAATTGAATCAAAATTAAGGATTATGCTTCTACTCAAACTTTGGAAGATTATATTCATTTGGTTTTAGCTAGGTACTTATCTACTCCCCCAAAACAAACCAATAAACCTCAAAACTCTCCTCAACAATCTCACAAACCAATGCCATAAAAGGTTCATAATCCCCTAAAGTATGAGCCTTATCCAAAGCATCATAATAAGACAAACGATTTTCAACTTTTAGAACCACAGGAGGGAAACCCCACTTCATCAATTCAAAGTTCATAAGTAGTCGGGAGGTTCTTCCATTGCCATCTGTAAAAGGGTGGATACCCACAAAATCTACATGAACACGACAGGCTCTCTCTATGGGGTGAAGATTTTTGGCTTCTGTTCTATACCAGTTTATAAAAGCTTCCATTCTACTAGCCACTTCTATGTTTGAAGGTGGACGATGGGTTGCTCCTGATATAAGAACATTAATATTTCGGTATGAACCTGCATTTTTATCATCTATATTTTTTAAAATGAGTGCATGAAGTGACTTAATACTGTATTCACTAAGCTCTTCATCTTTTTGAACTAATGACTCAACAAATAAAATCGCCTCTTTGTGGTTAATGGCTTCAAAATGTTCTCGCAGACTTTTCCCACCAATGGTAATGCCTTCTAAGGCTACTTTTGTCTCATTTAGCGTTAGAGTATTTCCCTCTATGGCATTGGAGTGGTATGTCCAACGAAGTATTAAATCTTCTCTTAGATTTTTGATTACATCTTGGTTCAACGGACGATGGGCATCAAGTCTATTTTTTAGTGCATCTAGTTTTTTGAAATTCATGCTCTATTATAGCGAATTTAGGAGAGATACCCTACCCCTCATTCACCACAAACTCTTTGAGCAATTTTATAATATCCTCCTCAATACTATCAGGCTTGGTTGACGAACCATAACGGGTAATTACATTTCCATCTCTGTCTATTAAAAATTTGGTGAAGTTCCATTTGATGCTTTTTGTCCACATGAAACCTCTTGCTTCCTCTTTTAAAAATGTATATAGAGGGTGGGTATTTTCACCATTGACATCTATCTTTTCAAAAAGAGGAAAGGTTACGCCATAGTTAACGTTACAGAAGTTTTGTATCTCTTTGTGTGTGCCTGGCTCTTGCTCTTTGAACTGATTACAGGGAAAAGCTAAGATTTCTAAACCCTGCTCTTTATAAGTTTTATAAAGCTTTTGAAGCCCCTCATATTGAGGAGTAAATCCACACTTACTTGCCACATTAACCACAAGGACTACTTTGCCCTTATAGTTAGACATTGGTATGGTCTCTCCTATTATATTCGTGGCATTAAAATCATAAAATGTTTGCATCTTATCTCCTGCTTGGCTAAGTAGTGGTATCAGAAGTATTAATCCTAGCCATATTTTTTTGATATTCATAAATAAACCTTTATGCTTCTGCCATCTCTTTTACAGATGAACTCTCATTTTTATCAACATAAATCATTTTACGTAACTTCTCTCGATATGCATTTGTATTACAATCTTTCATATCCGTTACTCCATCTTTAAAAGCAGCTTCTGCAACAGCTGAAGCGACCCATACTAGTGCCTCTTTTGAAAATGGTGTAGGGATAATATGTTTTTTTCCATATACCAAATCTGGGTCATTATAGATAGCTTTTACATAATAAGGAACAGGCTCTTTTGCCAAATCTGCCAACGCTTTAGCCGCTGCCATTTTCATATTTTCAGTAATCTTTTTAGCTCCTGAGTCCAATGCCCCTCTAAAGATAAAAGGGAAACCTAAAACATTATTTACTTGATTTGGATAATCACTTCGTCCTGTTCCTACAATAATATCAGGTCTAACTGCTTCAACTCTATCAGGTGTAATCTCTGGTGTTGGGTTCGCACAGGCAAATATAATAGCATTATGTGCCATATTTTTTATCATATCTTGGGTAACATTATTGGCAGATGAGAGTCCTAGCATCATATCTGCATTCTTTAGAGCATCTTCAATGGTACGATCATTAGTATCAATAGCAAACTCTTGTTTATACTTATTTAAGTCATTACGCCCCGTATGAATAACCCCTTTTGAGTCAAGCATTACAATATGTTGCACACCCAACTGCTGATACATCTTAGCTGAGGCAATTCCTGCGGCACCTGCACCGATGATTACTACTTTTATCTCTTCGATTTTTTTATCTGCTAACTCTAGTGCGTTAAGAAGTCCTGCCGATGTGATAATAGCTGTACCATGCTGGTCATCATGCATAACAGGGATATCAATTCTCTCTTGAAGTTTTCTCTCTATCTCAAAACACTCAGGAGCTTTGATGTCTTCCAGATTAATCCCTCCATAAGTATCAGAAATAGCCACACAGGTATCTACAATCGCATCTACATCATGGATATTCAAAATAACATCAACAGCGTCTACATTGGCAAAGGACTTAAACAAGATTGCCTTTCCTTCTATTACAGGCTTTCCTGCCAATCCACCAATATCACCAAGACCTAAAACAGCCGTACCGTTTGATATTACAGCAACCGTATTTCCTTTATTGGTATACTTATATGCTAGTGTTGGGTCTCTAGCGATTTCCAAACAAGGGTAAGCCACCCCTGGAGAGTATGCCATTGACAACTCCTCTTGCGTTTTACACGGTTTGGTAATTTTGGTAGCAGTTTTTCCATTAATATGATACGTTAAACACTCATCTTTGAACTTATCCATAGTTTATTCCCTTTAATTTCCTAAAACGGAATTCTATCAGAATAAACCTAAAGTATTAATTTAACAAATGCCCATACTCCTTAAAAAAATAGGTCGTAGTCAAATCAGAAAAAAACTCTAAACTCCTCTTACTATCTACTATTTTATCTCTTCCACCCAAAAAAACCTCTATCACCACACCTCTTTGTTGTAGCTCCAATATCTTATCTCTATCCCAAACATAACTAAGTAAATCTTCTAACTCGTTATAAGTGCCATCAGTGACATTATCTTCAAGTGTTAACGATGATGGAAAACAGACATTTTTTAGAAATTGAATTCTATACGCCTCTTGGTCTGCTTTGAAATATCGTAACTGTGTACGTATAAATGAACTCTTCTGATTTTGGAAAAAAGCAGGAGAGAGTAGAATTAATCTATCAATACGCTTATCACTCTTATAGGCATACTCAAATGCCCTCTGAGCTCCATAAGAGAAACCTGCTACCGTAAAATCACCATCGACCAGATAATCTTTAAAGAAATGCTCTTCGTTTTGAAGGGTAAAACCGTTAAAATATCTCATCTATCATCTCTTGTGTTTTATCATAGCTTATAGACTCATAAAGATATAGATACTCTTCTACTTTTTTTATCACAGGGTCAAGCTTTTTCAAAAGAGAGGTAACATCAGTAGTAGCCTCTTGCATTACTGTTTCAGAGTAGTTAGATGAGCCAAAATACTCATCTGACATCACAAACTCATCTATAATCTGTCGTGTCAAAAGTTTAGCTCTATAGATATCCTCTTTGGCATTTGAAAATAGCTCTTTGTACCTCATCTCAGTTGCTATTCGTCCTGATAGAAGTACTTTTATCTCATTTTCTAATAGCGTTTTAGAGAGTATCTCACTAGGATATGGTCTAAAGTCTGAACTAAGCAGACCTATTTTTTCATACTCAACCTCTAACCATCTAGCACTAACTGCCTTGGCCGCTTGGTAGAGAGCTTGTATCTTCTTCTCTTCCTCATTAAAGATTTTTATCTTATGTTTTCCAAGTAGCACCTTATCTTTGACTGCCTCTATATCTGAGGTCTCTATGCTTTTTTTATTGTTACTCAACGCATAGAGTGCTGCCTCATTAATCAGTGTCGCAATAGCCGCTGAATTAAACCCAATAGTCATCTCTGCTATTTTTTTGATTTCTATACTATGCTTCTTATTTTTTAGATAAAGCTCTAGTGTCTCTAGACGTTCACTAAAATTTGGCAAAGAGATATGTATCCGTCTATCAAAACGCCCTGCTCTAAGAAGTGCTTCATCTAAAACCTCTATCTTGTTAGTAGCGGCAATCACCATCACACCTGAACTCTCTTCGAAACCGTCCATCTCGGTAAGAAGCTGATTTAGTGTCGCCTCTCTCTCATCGTTATTTTGTCCACCACGGCTTTTTCCCACAGCATCTATCTCATCTATAAATATAATACTAGGACTCATCTCTTTGGCTTTGGCAAACAGTTCTGATACTCTTTTTGCTCCCATTCCCACATAAATATGTACAAAAGATGCACCACTTTGGTAAAAAAATGGGACACCTGCTTCACCTGCAACAGCTTTGGCTATGAGTGTCTTACCAACCCCTGGAGGGCCTATCAACAGAACCCCTTTTGGAAGACGAATATCAAAACTTTTATACTTTTGTGGAAATCGTAAAAAATCAATAACCTCCTCTAACTCCTCTTTAACATCTTCTATTCCTGCAACTTGTGAAAAAGTTACTCTTGAGAGTTGAGGAACGATTTTCTGCTCTTTTAACAGTCCCATCTCTTTATCTTTGGACTCTAAAATAAACTCTTCATTTCTCTTTTTACTCTCTTTGATACTAGATATGATATAAAGTGTAAAACCTATAATAAACATCAATAAAAAGATATCAATAAATGCCAAACTATCCTCTTGATACTCCACTAAAGTTTTCTCAAATAGCATATCCATATCTACAGCCTCTTTGGCTATTTTATAATCTGCTTCTTTGGTATAGAGATAGATATATGGCTCACTTACAACTACTTGTTCTAATGTTTTTGAGTTTAAAATCTCTTGAAGCTCTGCTTTTTGGATATGTTTGGTCTTGGTATTAAAAAATGAGATAAGTAGAATGGTAAATAGAAGCACCACAGAGACCAAAATTATTTTACTATTATTGCTAATAGATTGCCACATTCTTACTCTCCTCTACTCTAACATCATCAAGAAAAACCCATGTCGAAGATAAATCATCTTTGCTTTGAACCTCTATCTTATTATAATATTGGTCATAACCGTAATATATGTTATCTTTGCCTTTTTCTAAAAGAACTTCTAGCTTAGAATTATGCTCTTTTCTAAAGTTTAAATTTTTTGTTTTGATAATCTCTGTTAACTCTCGATGACGCTCTTTGGCAATATTTCCACGAACTATATCAGACATATCAGCAGAGGCAGTTCCATCACGCTTGGAGTAAGAGAATGCGTGAATATGAGTAAGAGGTAATGTTTTAACTCTATCTATAGCTTCTTGCCAAGAGGCTTCATCCTCTCCTGGGTGTCCTACAATATAATCTGTACCAATTCCATAACCTTTTGAAGCTATCTCTTCTAATAACAGAACATCACTCTTGTAATCATTACGTCTATTCATTAGTTTTAGCATTTTATCACTTGTATGTTGTAAAGCTATATGCAGATGTTTTGCCATCCACGGCTCACTGAGTAGCTCTTTAAACTCATCATCTATCTGTATCGGCTCTAAGCTACCTATTCGTATACGTCTTACTCCTCGTATCATAGATATTTTTTTTAACAATTTTGCCATAGAGGAGTTTTGGTCTGCTCCGTAGCTTCCTACATTTGTACCTGTCAAGATAAACTCCCCAAAACCATTAGATGCCAACTTCTCTATCTGTTTTAAGACATCAGCCTCTCTATGACTTCTAGCTTTTCCACGAACAGAGGGGATAATACAGTAAGAACAGGCAAAATCACAACCCTCTTGAATTTTAATAAACGCCCTACTCTTACCCACAAACTCCTCTACAATCGTCTCATCAATATGCTCCAAGTCACCTATCTCATAAAATGGCTTTTGATGTTTTAAAATCGCATTAATATTCTCTTTTTCAGAGTGTCCCATCACCCCAAACACTTTTTTAGACTCAAATAGAGACTCCCCTTTTGAGTGAGAACCACACCCTGCTATAACCACTTTGGTATCAGGTCTTTTTCTATTAACTCCACTAATATAAGCACGAACAGAGGAGTCTGCTCCATTGGTTACGGTACAGGAGTTAACCATTACAATATCAGCTTCACTCTCATCTAAGGTGAGTTCAAAATCTTTTAGTTTTGAGATCATAACTTGGGTATCAAACTGGTTGGTTCGACATCCAAAGGTTTTGAAATATACTTTTTTCATTACTGTTTTATTCATTAATATAAACCCCAATCATCTGCTTTATAACTACTGGTTGGTTTATCTTTCTCTTTCAAGTTCTCCTCAACTACAACAGGAGGTTCTGGTGGCTTAGGTTCACTGTTTTTAGGAGCTGGTTTATTCATATATAGAGACTGACTTGGAAAGGCGATAGAGATATCATCTGCCTCTTTTATACGGTGTAAAATCTCCATAGAGATGGTACTCCTAAGGGTTAATGTAGCATAAGCATTGGTGAGGTACCATACTGAAATCCGTACCCCATTCTCATCTAAAAAGGCAAAAATTCTAGGCTCTACCGAGGTGTTTCTCATGCTATATTTACTTCTTAATTTGTTGAGTTGCTTTCGTGTCATATCCGTATAACCTTTTGAGTATTTACGGCTTATCTCTTTTGATATACTCTGTGCTTTGGTTATGTTAGAATCAAAGGTAATTATAAAATCAATACCATCCCACACAGTTTTTAGACCAGAGTGTGCATAGTTGGCAATTATATCTGTAAAAACATAGTTATTTGGAATAAATAGTATCCTACCTGCACGTCTATTGAGCATATCACTAGTCAATGTGACATCCTCATGTAGAGTCATACGCAATAGAGAGATATCTACAACATCCCCTACAAACTGCTGACCATCTTTAGTAACTTTGATACGGTCTCCCACATGAATAGCTCCTGAGAATATAATCACCAACCAACCCATCATACTCATAAACCAATCTTTTAGAGCAATCGCGATACCTGCTGAGGCGAAACTAAGAATAGTAACCAAGTGACCTACATTCTCCAAGTATGAGAAAAGAAGAATAAAAAATAGAATAGTAATAAAGGTAAAATTTAGTGCCTTATTAGTTGTATAGTAGAGTTCATTCTCCGACATATATTTTTTAACCAGATATTTTATAAAGAAAAAAATAAGCAGTAAAAAGAGTATGATTGAGCCTATAATAATCGCTTTCTCAACCTCTTTTCCTATCTCCTCATTGATTTTTAATTTTAACTCTACAACTTTTTGTGCCAACGCGAACTGCGTTGTTTTAAATATCTCTAATGTTTGGTCATACTTTTTAAGTTTAGCCGAAACAGATTTTAGTTCATTTTGATAGGAGTTGATACTGATATTTAAATCAATCAAAGCAACTAATATGTTCTTTTTATCGTGAAGTCGGTTTACATTTTGAGTTAAGGAGATATATCTTCTTTGATAATCCTCCTCAACACTCTTTAACCGCTTGGAAAAAGTGACTGCTTTTATAATATCTAAAGGACTACGAACCACGGGTACTTCATCAATCTCATCATAGGTCAATAGTTTCTTAAATGGATCCTCTTTATACTCTTGTAGTTGAGCCAGTTTTCCTCGCAAGATAGAGCGTTCATCTTCATATTTCTTCAAGGTAAGCTTATACTCTTCTACTTTATCTGGACTACCCAAAGGATATCTATTTTTTAAAAATAAAATCTCTTTCTTTATCTTAACCAACTTGTTCTCTAAATCATTATAGGTCTCATAATTTGAGTATACTTTAGACCAGATATTATCATATTCAAGTAGTTTATTAACCTCTTTTAGCTTTAATAAAAGTGTATTTTTCTTTAAATTAAGTGTTCTTAAACGTAACTCATCTTTCTCTCTTTTAAGCTTTAGCGTCTCTCTATCAACAACTGTTTTATTAATCTCTTTGTGGCTACTCATTGCTTGTAGCTCTTCTATTTTCTTAATAGAGTTTTCAATCTTTATTCGTCTCTCTTCTCTTACCTCTGTATCATTTTTATCGCTAAAATTTGACATCAACTGATCTACTCTTTGAGAGATATTCAAATCAGCATAACTCAACTGTGATAATAATATAATTATTAAAAGATAAAACTTCATTACAGATTATCTCTATTTATAGAAAATCTCTCCAATACTTTAATTACTATAGCCTTATCAAGATCATCTCTCATCTCAAAATTACCTATATTTTTAGGCAAAATAAACTTTATCTTATCATTAGCACTCTTTTTATCCAAAAAGAACTTATCATAAAACTCTTCACTATCTTTAATCTCATAATCAATTGGCAAATCATGCTTTACAAGAAATTCTTTAACTCTTTTAGTCTCATCAAAAGAGATAAGCCCCAACTCCAACGCCAACTCATTTGCCATCACCATACCAATGGATACAGCCTCTCCATGAAGATAAGTTTTATACTTAGTCTCATTCTCAACCACATGTGCAAAAGTATGACCATAGTTCAAGACAGCCCGTATCCCTGCCTCTTTCTCATCTTGGTTGACCACCCATGCTTTTAACTCAACTGAACGCTGTATCGCTTTTTCCAAAGCATCTTTATTAGTAAAGTCCAATGAGGTTAAATAGTCAAAATAGTCAGAATCAAACATCACTGCCATCTTGACAATCTCAGCAATCCCTGCTGAGAACTCTCTCTTTGGTAGAGTCTTTAAAAAATCAGTATCTATATAGACTGCTTTTGGCTGATAAAATGCACCTATAAGATTTTTTCCAAAACTGTTATTTACCCCTGTCTTACCCCCAACACTTGCATCCACTTGTGAAAGCAGTGTGGTAGGAATTTGAACAAAATCTATCCCTCTTTGATAGATACTAGCTGTAAATCCTGTCGTATCACCAATAACCCCACCACCAAATGCAATAAGTAGTGATTTTCTATCTAACTTATGAGTAAAAAGCTCATTTAAAATATTCTCAACTGTCTCTAAATTTTTATACTCTTCCCCATCAGGAACAGTCACCACATGAAGTTGTGTTGCTGAAAGCTTACTCAAAAGCTTCTCTAAATGCAGAGCAGAGATAGTTGGATTTGTGACAACTACCACTTTTGTTTCATAGGATAAGCTAGGTAAGCTATCTATCGTAACACTATATTTAATATTTTGGGTATTGGTTAACTCTATAGGAACAATCATTCTTTTTATAGCCTGTATAATTTTTTTAAGATAAATTATTTTATCTTAATATACTTAATCAGACCGTATGATGCCCTACTATTCGATATCAATTGAATATTATGATTCTTTTCTGCTATAATTCCATTTCTAAAAAATAAGGACGACAAATAATATGGATTTTAAAATAGATAAAACTGATGGAAATGCTAGAGCTTGTACCATAAAAACTGCCCACTCAACCATACAGACACCTCTCTTTATGCCTGTTGGTACAGTAGGAGCAGTCAAGGCACTAGACACTACAGATTTAGCAAGTTTTATCAATCCTGAAATCATCTTGGGAAACACCTATCATCTCTACTTAAGACCAGGTGATGAGACGATTAATAAACTTGGTAAACTTCATGGATTTACCAAATATCCAAAAAGCTTCTTAACAGATAGTGGAGGATTTCAAGCCTTTTCACTTAGTGACAATGTCAAAATAGATGAGGGTGGTATTGTTTTTAGAAGCCATATTGATGGAAGTCCCCACTACTTTACCCCTAAAAAAGTACTTGATATTCAGTATAACTTAGGCTCAGATATTATGATGATACTTGATGATTTAGTAGCCCTTCCTGCCACACAAGAGCGAATTAGAGCTAGTATTGAGAGAACTACTAGTTGGGCGAAGGAGTCTATAGAATATCATAGAGAGAATCAAAAACAAGGCAAGGCATTAGAGCAGAGTATCTTTGCCATTATCCAAGGTGGAACAGACAGAGCCTTTAGGGAAAAATCTGCCAAAGAGTTGTGTACGTTAGATTATGATGGATTTGCCATTGGTGGACTATCAGTTGGTGAGAGTAACAAAGATATGTATGACACGGTAGAGTGGACAACACAGTTTATGCCTCTTGATAAACCAAGATATCTAATGGGTGTAGGAACACCTGAGGATTTAGTAGAGAATGTATCACGAGGTATTGATATGTTTGATTGTGTTATGCCAACTAGAAATGCACGAAACGGAACACTCTTTACCTCATTTGGAAAAATGAATATCAAAGCAGCACGATTTAAAGAGGATGACAGAGCCATCGACCCAGAGTGTGGGTGCATGGTCTGTAAAACCTACTCCAGAGCCTACCTATGTCACCTCTATCGCACAAGAGAGATAACCTACTTTAGGCTTGGAACTATTCATAATTTATACTATTATCTCAATCTCATGTCACAAATGCGAGAAGCTATTCTAGCTAATGAGTTTGAACAGTTTAAAAAAGAGTTCTATCGTAAAAGAGAGAGTTGAAACATCTCTTTTTTTGATTTTATTTTTTCTATTTCTAGGCTATGTTCTTTAAGAAAAATTGCAAAATCTTTTATAGTTTTACATCCACTCTCGATAGCAATATCTATCATCTTATTGTTATTGTTATTGTTTTTTTCATTCATATTATTGACCCCCCAGTCTAAATCTCACAAAGTTTAGCTAGGAAATAGAGAAAAAAGCTTAATTTTCTTAAAAAAATTTAAAATTTAAGCTATTTTACCAAAAATTTAAATAACTTCAGTTGTATTTCATGCAAGTTCAAGTATAAACTCACACATTATATTTAAAACCATATCTGTTTTAAATCTTTATTAATAATATCTCTGGATTATACTCTCTCATGAATTTTGCAAGGTCACTTACTGTTTTACACCCAAACTCAATTGCTATTTTTACCAATTTTGAACGGTTATCATGTCTCATTTTAAATCCTTTTCTAAAAATTAATTTTATTTATTAATTTAACTATAGGAGTAAAATCATTTCATTCAACTTAAATATACATTAGTTTAATTATTTATATATATTTTTTATATTTATTAAAGTATTAGAGAATATATAAACACAATTTAAAATAATCTACTGTAATTGTTGAGAGATTTCAATAATTAATTCATCAAGCTCCTCTCTACTTTTAAAAATAAAAGAGTGCTTCTCCTCATCACTTATCACTATAAATACCCCATACCCAACTATCTCCACTCTACCTTTTGATTCTGTATCTATCCACTCCATACTCATCTCTGTTGTCTCATCACCATGCCCTGTTTTTACCACAGCCGCGGGATAGAGTTGCTTAATATCTTTGAGGTTAAAAGTTTTATCTTCTATTGTTAATTTTTTCATAAAAGGATTATAGTATAATTTTGCCATTAAATTAAATAGGAGCATATAGATATGACACTAAACCAACAGATAAAATCAGATATCAAAGAGGCTATGAGAAACAAGCAAAAAGAGAGACGTGATACCCTTAGAAATATACAAGCCGTGGTAAAACAGATAGAGGTAGATGAGAGAAGAGAGGTAACAGATGCTGACATGGAATCTATTTTAATAAAATATGCAAAACAGCGTGAAGATGCCATAGCTCAATTCAAAGAGGCAGGACGTGATGACCTAGTAGCAAAAGAGGAGGCTGAACTAATTATTATCAAAGCCTACCTACCTGAACAACTAGAAGATAGCGAACTAGAGAAGATACTAAAAGAGATAATAGCTTCAACAGGTGCTATATCCATGAAAGATATGGGAAAAGTAATGGGTCAAGCAAAACAGACCATAGGTTCAAAAGCAGACGGTGGACGTATTAATGTTTGCGTTAAGAGACTTTTGGAATAGAGTGTAATTAATTACAGCAAATTATACATTAAAAACTATAAAACTAAAAAGAAGAGATAATGTCACCATTCGCAATACAACTTACCAACGGATTTTTAGAATCAGACCTAGAACAAGAGGATAAAAATGCACTACAACTGCTACAAAAACTAGGAGCATTAGAAGAGATAAAGGGTCTATGGAGACTAAAATCTATCTACCGAGTAGGACGACTCTATATAAACAAAGAGGGAAAAGGTTTTGTAGAGGCTTCGACAGCTGAACAAAAAGACCTTGTAGTCGAGGCTGATGATTTGAATGATGCCAACCATGGAGATGTGGTGGTGGTCAAACGTATTATCGCTAGACGTGGACGTGCATCTGCCAAAGTTCAATTAATCGTTAGAAAAGCCCATGTTTTTCAAATCGCCTACACCAATACCAATGAATCGGATGTTTTTGAGATACTTGATTTAAAAACAGGATTGCCTACCACAGCTACAATGGAGGGAATGGAGCTTAAACTTTTCAAGATGGGAACGGTACTTAAAATTGATATAGAGACCAATAAGGTTATCGAGGTATTTGGACATCTAGCCGACCCAAAAGTAGATGAAAAAATCTCACTAGCCCTATTTAATCGTATGGATAAGTTTGAAGAGGATGTAGTAGCACAAGCCAAAGAAGTAGAGAGTGAAGTAACAGCGTCACAACACCCAGATAGAGTCGATTTACGCTCTCTTGATTTCTGTACCATCGACCCAGTAACAGCCAAAGATTTTGATGATGCTATCTATTTTGATATGGAAGCCCATACATTATATGTTGCCATCGCTGATGTAAGTCACTACCTTGAGTACTTTAGCCCAATCGACACAGAGGCAAAGAGACGTGGATTTACCACCTATCTTCCTCATAAATCTTTTCCAATGATACCAAGAGAGCTTAGTGAAAATATATGTTCACTCAAACCTCATGTAGATAGATTGGCATTTGTGGCAAAAATTGAGCTTCATAGAGATACCCTACTTCCAATAAAAGAGGAGTTTTTTGAGGCGATTATCCACTCAAAAAGACGCTTTAACTATGAGGATATAGATGTAATTATCGAAAACCAAGGGGCAGATGTCACCAAAGAGAATGAGAAAAAAATTCTCACCTATCTTCTACCCCTCCAACAGATAACCCAAAAACTAAGAAACAGACGGCTAAAAGATGGTTTTGACTTTAGAAGTGAAGAGGTAAAACTAAGCATTGATGCAGGTCACGAGCTAACTCACACACAAGTGGAGACAGGCACACCATCACACTCACTAATAGAGGAGTGTATGCTATTAGCCAACCAAGCCTCTGCTAAACGGTTTGAGTATGGAGTATTTAGGGTACACCTCCCACCCCAACTATCTAAACTAGAAGAGCTACTAGAAAACCTCTCTGCCATTGGTCTGTTTGTATCCAACTATGACGATAGCCCAAGCCTTATCCGTGCCATTCAAAAAGAGGCAGATACCCTTGGGTTAGCCCCTGAAGTGGACTCAATGATTATCAAATCACTTAAACAAGCTACCTATGCGGCAGACAATGAGGGTCACTTTGGTCTAGGCTTCTCACACTACTCTCACTTCACCTCACCGATTAGAAGATACGCTGACCTTATTTTGCATCGTCTTATCAAAAGCCAACTTAGAGAGGCAAAAGATGAACATGAGTATCTTTTACGAAACATAGAACCTCTCTGTGCAAGAGTCTCAGAACTAGAGCGAGAATCAACCAAAGCTGAGTGGGATTTTAGAGACAGAAAACTAGCAAGATGGGCAGAGAAACATATAGGCGTAGAGTTCAAAGCCCATGTAGTAGAAGCAGGAGAGAACGCCAAAGCTGTTTTAGAGAGTGAGATAGAGGGTGTTACAGTCAATATTCATGGAGATAATGTCATGCTATTTGACTCTATTATCTTGCGTATCGAGAGTGTTAGTATCGCTATGGCTAAGATACAAGGTGAATTTATAGCTAAAACTGAAAAAGAGATTACAGAATTATGAAAAAAATATTAT
>OBIK01000040.1_pt1 | contig 15089 bp, 15 predicted proteins | sample 1496171 | NCBI WGS metagenome assembly OBIK01 (sample SAMEA3367191, study PRJEB22510) | hydrothermal vent metagenome | biome: marine hydrothermal vent; material: sea water | place: Cayman Islands | collected 2012-01-19 | depth 2308 m | reverse complement strand
GAAATACGTCTAAGTTGTAAGTACCAATCTTCATCATAATCTAACATATCATCTAGCTCTAGTAGTGCTATCTCTAATCCATCGCTCCCAAGTGTTGCATACTCAACAAGCTCTTCGGGTATATCTAAAATCTGTTCACAATACTCCAATGCATTATAGTCATCTCTTAAATCATTTAAACTCCAACTTGAGTCGATATTTTGTCTTGGTATTATAAAAAATTCTTCCATTAATTTCCTTTGATGTTATAAAATATTTATTTTCTTTTTATGTTTTAACAGTTGCTATTATAATCATTTACTTATTAGTTAAAGCTTTTAATATAATAATTTAAGAAAATTTTAATAAATATGGAATATTTTTAAATTAAATTTAATATTGATAAGTATTTAGGTAAAATTCCGACCAATTAAAATAAAGAGTATATAAAGGTTAAAAAATGACAATCACAGAAAAATTAAAAAGTCTATTGATAGCAGAGGTTATTCCTGATTTAGAAGAGGCGATAGATGAGATGTTCTCAATAATAGAGAAAGCAAAAATGGCATCACTTTCAGACAAAGAGGAGCTTCAAGAACTACAAGAGATCTTATCTGAATGTAAAGGTATTATTGTGGATATTGATACAGGTGAGATGGAAGATGATGAAGCTTCAGATATTTTTGATGAATTAATGGAGTTAAAAACTATAGAGGAATAGGAGATGAGTTTTTCATCTCTTTTGCTATAGAGTTACATTATACTCAATTACGATACCTTCACTGTAGTTAGGTACATTATCATAAGAGAAGATAGTATAGTACTTATCTATTTTGGTTGAGCCAAATGTATCATAGGTAAAATTGTCTGCTCCTGCATATAGTTTTACCCCATCAAATGGATTTTTTGGCTTATGCCAACGATTTCTAACGACATAGTATCCCACACAAGCTTCATCATCTATCTTGTCCCAACTAATTTTTACTGTTCCTTTTTCTGCAATGGCTTTTAGGTTTGTAGGATTTTTAAGAGGGTTTTTTCTTCTTACAATATAATTAACAATAAGTTTTGCAGCCTTTTCGCCTTGATGTGCCCAATTGATAAGATGCTCTCGGCTTAAAACAGAGGTTGGACGGATGATGAACTTTGCCTCTTTATTCTGCTCGTGCATATCTTCAAGGGCTAGTTTTGAGTAGTGGTCAAATGCAAAATTGTGAGATTTTTTTCTTCCAAGCTCATGAGAACTTACCTCATAGCCGATATATTCGATACGCTCTCTGTCTTTGATATAAATATAAGAGAGTTCATCAAAATCAACAAACTCTACATCATAACGGATATCAATACTTTTTTTAACTGTTGAGGTGTTATGAATCTCTATCCACGCTTCTGTTATAACTGTCTCTTTGTTATCAGGTAAAGATGATAGGTCAAATGACATATAGGCATATACTTTTTTCTCATTTTTATCAAATCCACAAGCTAGTTTATCTGATATAACTTGGTCTTCTGATATGCTCATGGCATTTGATAGCTCAATAGAAAGTTGCTCTGATGGTATGGTATATTTGATATCAATAGAGGGACGATAGTGAAGCCCTCCACCTTGAGTTCCATAACCCAAATCAAAAACCATAATCTGTGAATCTCTTCCAATAGGAAGCTCTTTTGGTCCTTCTAGTTTGAAGATAACCTTACCTTTAGTAAGCTCCTCTTCAAGTTTTTTTCTCTCATACTCATTAAAATCCCAATGAGACCAAATCCCTTGTGTTAACTGCTCTGATGGGACACTTTTCCCCACGGTTTTAACGTGTTTTGCTTCATCTACTTGATGGTAGTCTTGTATGTCAGCAATGGTTTTTTGGTTGATGATAGAGAGTGACCACTCACCATATTTTTCTATTTTAGCAGAGACTCTATTTAGTGGGTATAGAGAGACTTTTGCATCTAAAATAATAGCATTTGCAGGTATGCCACTTAGGTCAAACTCCATCACTCCATAAGAGATACCTCTGCCACTACTCACTCCAACTTTTAGAGAGTTTACTCCAAAGTGACTTATATTGGACTCAAGTGTCTTCTCTGCTACATAACCTACTTTTGACCTATTTGGAAAAATAGTTCTTGCAAACTCATTATCTTCTAGTAGTGTTTTTAGTTTTGCTTTAGGTGCATAAGGAGATTTAGTATGAGATAGTTTATCAATGGCTCTAATATAGTAGAGATACATTGTTCCACTCTTTAGATTTTTATCTTTGAACTCTTTGTTACAGGTGATACCAATCAATGAGGAGTCATTACACGCCATTTTGTTATTTAGGTTTCTATAGATTTCAAAATATATCCCTTGGTCATCTTCATACTCCCATTCTAAATGACACTCATCAGAAGAGAATGATTTTATGTGAAAATTATCCACTCTCTTTGGTGCATTTTCACCATAGCTTTTTGCCTCACTAAGGGCATATAGTAGGGCAGGGATATTCTCACTAATAGACTCAGACATATTTTGCATATAATCAGGAATATTTCTAGTTCCTACTTCGACAACGACAGGTAAAATCCCTTTGGAGTAGTAGTACTCTCGCCCTGAACCTGAGATAAGCTTTGTAGGTGGTTTTCCTCTGTTTATCCCATATCTTCTTCCTGTTACTTTATGAATATGGTAGTTCATATTGGCACAAAGGGAGTTTAGGTCTGTACCCTCTAGCTCCATCTCATGGTTAAACTTATGAGCAGGAAAAAATACATTTCCTTGTGAGTGATAATCAAGAGCGATGGTGATATTAGTATGGCTATCTACAAACTCTTTAATCGCTCTAGTCTCAGGCTCTGAAAAAGCCTCAGGTCCTCCGTAAACATTGGAGTTGGTCTGTGTCGATTTTCTGTATCCTATGGGAAAGTTACGATTTAGGTCAACCCCAAATGTACCATCTCCATTATCACGTCTATTTTTTCTCCAAAAGGAGAAGTGTTTTCGGCTATACTCAAAACCATCAGGATTGAGACAGGGAACAAGATAAAGGGTATTGTTAGTGAGGGTGGTTAAAATCTCAGGATTATTTTTATAGTTTTTAAGAACATAGTCGATAAACTCAATACCCAATTCGTTTCCAATCCACTCACGAGCATGGACTGTTCCTGTAAAGAGTAGAGCAGGTTTGATATCAGCAAAAGCTACGTTTAGAGAGATAGTTGCTAGAAGTATATCTCTATCTTCCCAACTTTTTCCGATGTTTTGGACAGAGATGATATCTGGATATTTTTTGGTACATTCTATAAGAAAGTCACAGCTCTCTTGGTATGAACGATATTGTTGTTTCATTTTTAAATCCCCTCAGTATAAATTAGAAAGAATTTTAACAAAAGCTAACCTTAAAAGAGGTTAATATATTCTTAATTTTATATACATTATTAACTCAACATAAAATGGTTAATCGGACCATTTCCTTCTCCTAATAGTTTGTCTTTTCCTGCTTTTATAGCAAAATGAATATATTCACAAGAGTTCAATACCGAATCTTCTAAATCAAATCCCAAGCTCAAATAGGTAGCAATACTAGAAGACAAAGAGCAACCTGTGCCATGTGTATGGTTTGTATCCACAAAATCGTTATCAATCTGTACTACTCTTTGTTCATCTTTTAAATAGAGTATATCTGTCATAAAAAGGGTTGAGTCTAAATGACCCCCTTTAAGAAGTACAGAGACTTTAAACTTCTCTCCTAGCTCTATTGCAGATTTTTCTAAATTATCTATAGCGATATCATGACCCAATAAAATTTCTGCTTCAGGAATATTAGGGGTAATAAGATAGGTATGAGGAAAAAACTTTTTAAACGCATCAATGGTATCATCTGTAATTAATTTATCTCCCGATGTTGCTACCATTACAGGGTCTAAAATAATTTTATCTATCTTATAAAAAGCCAATCTCTCTTGCACTAGCTCAATAACCTCAGCAGAGTGAAGCATTCCAATTTTAACTGCTCCAAACTCAATATCAGATAAAACTGCGTCCATCTGTGCTTTGATATGTAAAAGAGGAATAGGGTGAATATCATAAACACCCTCTGTATTTTGTGCTGTTGTGGCTGTTATTACTGTAGATGCATACGCACCATTGGCAGATATACTTTTTATATCTGCTTGTATCCCTGCACAACCTCCAGAATCAGAACCTGCGATGCTTAGAACGCTGTTGTATCTTTTACTCATTCCTAAGTACCGTCAAGGGGTCTGTTGATGATGCTTTTTTAGCTGGGTATAGAGATGATACCAAGACAATAACAAATGTACCGATAATAATAGAGACAAAATCTGTAGTAGTTAGGTTAATTGGTAGATGTGAAAACCCATAAACATCTTCTGCTAGAGAGATAATAGGAAAGGTGGTCAAGACCCACATACCGATAAATCCAAGCAGTATTCCTGCGATGATCCCTGAGATTCCAACTATTGTTCCTAACTTGAAAAATATCTCTTTTATCTCTTTGCTAGTAGCCCCAAGTGTTCGCATAAGTGCAATCTCTGCACGTCTGCTCATTACCGTCATAAGTAGTGATGAGATGATATTAAGAGAGGCTACCAAGATAATTAGAAGTAGTACCAAAAATAGTGCTTTTTTCTCCATATCCATCGCGGCAAAGAAGCTAGTGTTTTGCTCCCACCAACCCTCAACTATTAGACCTTGTTCCAAGCCATTTTTTTTGAGAAACTCTTCGATACGTTTTTTATCATTCTGCTCATCTTTTGAGAAAATATGGATACCATCATAGATATTAGCTTTTCGTTTGAGAACTTTTTGAAACGCTTGATGGGTAGTGTACATAATAGCTTTGTCATAAGAGTTTAGACCTGAATTAAAAGTACTATCTATGATAAAACGTTTCTGCAATGGCATACTTCCAAAACCTATCGCTTGTTGTTCTGAAAAATATAGGGTGAGTTTTTGACTTTTCTCTACACCCATCTCTGATGCGAGTATAGAGCCTGTGATAATTTTATATCTGCTCTGTGTATTTAGTGACTCTTTTAATGATTTTTTAAACACCTCATTGATAAGAGCCTCTTTTTCAAAATCAATACCATAAAGTATAGAACCATTAACATTTGAGCCACTTTTACTGATTACTTGTGTAGTGTAGTAGGGGCTTAATTCAATAGAGGGGAACTCTTGTTTTAATTTGTTTACAAGATCTTGATTGGTGGCATTGTAGATAGTAGGGGTGATGGTGAGTGGATAGTTCATAACAAAGAGGCGTTTTTTGAACTCCTCTTGTGTGCCGTGCATGATACCCATAGCCAACATCAACACCATCACACCTGCAGCAATCCCCAAAAAAGCCAAAAGAGAGGAGAGAAAGATAAAAGGATTATCTTTGTCATACTTTAGATAGTGTCGGATTATCTTGTTTATAAAGGCACTGTTGCTAGGAGTTGCCATTACGCAAGAGTTCCTTTTTTGGGTCCACTTTTACCACAACACTCTTTGTATTTTTTGCCTGACCCACAAGGACAAGGCTCATTTCTTTTTGGTTTTTTTTCACTTCTAATAGGTTTTCTAGCAGGGGTATCTCCCTCTTTAAAATCAGCTTCAACCATCTCATCTTCATTGGTAGTAGCTGCTGCTATCTCACTCTCTAGCTCATCACGGATAGCATCTATACGTCTCTGCTCCTCTTCTGGGTCTTGGAAGTTGAACTGTACCATCTGTAATACTTCAATAGCCTCATGTTTAATATCTTCAATTAGTTTCATAAAGAGGTTATAGCTATCTTTTTTATACTCGGTAAGTGGGTCTTTTTGGTTGTATCCACGTAACCCAATACCTGTTTTAAGAACATCCATCTCATAAAGGTGGTCTCTCCATTTTGGGTCAAGTACTTGAAGATAAAGCACACGTTGCACTTCACTTCTCTGCTCTTTGTTAAGAGGCTCCATCTTAGCTTCATAGCTTTGAGTGATGATATCTAAAAGTATCTCTTTAATATCACCATAATCTTTGCCTTCAAAAACATCTACATCTGCGTTAATAGCCATTTTTTCACCTAGAAGAGATAAAAGTTTTTCGATATTAAAATCTTCACTCGCAGCACCATCATACATCTCACACTCACTCATAAGATAGTGAACATACTCAACTCTATTCTCTTTGATTTTAGAGTCGATATCAAACTTAGCATCTAGTAACTGATTTCTAAATTTATAGATGGCTTTTCTCTGTTGAGACGCGATATCATCATACTCCAAAATATGTTTACGCGACTCGTAGTGCATATTTTCTACTTTGGTTTGAGCTTTTTCAACCGAACGTGTTACGATTTTAGAGTCGATATACTCACCCTCTTCAACACCTAGTTTATTCATAATAGTACGGATTTTCTCACCACCAAAAATACGAAGAAGATTATCATCAAGACTTAGATAAAACTGTGAAGTACCTGCATCTCCTTGTCGTCCACTTCGTCCACGTAACTGATTATCAATTCGTCTACTCTCATGACGCTCTGTTCCCAAGATATAGAGACCACCAAGTGTTTTTATCTCATCATTTATCTTAATATCAACACCACGACCTGCCATATTGGTAGCCACAGTTACTGCACCTTTTTTCCCTGCTTCCATAATAATCTGTGCTTCATGCTCATGGTTTTTAGCATTCAAGATATTATGAGGAATTTTTGCTTTTTTAAGACGCTCATGAACAAGCTCAGATTTCTCAATAGAAGCCGTACCGATAAGCACAGGTTGCCCTGCTTCATGAAGCTCTTTTACTTTTCTCGCTACTGCGTCAAGCTTCTCTCTCTCTGTGTTGTAGATAAGGTCATTTTTATCATCTCTAGCGATTGGTAAGTTGGTAGGAATAGAGATAACATCCAAGTTATAAATCTCTGCAAACTCGGTTGCTTCTGTCTGTGCTGTTCCTGTCATTCCAGCTAGTTTTTCATATCCACGGAAGTAGTTTTGGTAGGTAATTTCTGCTAGAGTTTGTGACTCATCTTTCACCTCCACACCCTCTTTCTCTTCAAGTGCTTGGTGCAACCCTTCTGAAAATCTTCGACCCTCTGAGAGACGACCTGTAAACTCATCAACAATAATAATCTCACCATTTTGAGAAACATAGTCAACATCTTGTACAAAGATATATTGAGCTTTCATCGCTTGGTCAAGGTGGTGTGCCAAAGTAGCGTTTTCAATGTCATAGAGATTCTCAACATCAAAAAGTTTATGTGCTTTTTCAAGTCCATCCTCTGTAATAATCACTTGTTTGTTTTTCTCATCTATATAAAAATCACCAGTGGTCTCTTCTGGTTCACCTGGCTTGGTATCTATCTTCTCACCTTTTATCATCTGCAAAGCAACTTCATTGGCTTTGGTGTAGTGAACCACATCTCTCTGGATTGGTCCTGATATAATTAGTGGTGTTCTAGCCTCATCAATCAAAATAGAGTCAACTTCATCAATAATCGCGTAGTTATGACCACGTTGAACTTTCTCTTCTGCTCGACTTTTCATGTTGTCTCTAAGATAATCAAACCCATACTCATTGTTGGTTCCATAGGTAACATCTGCATTATACTGCTCTTTTTTACCTATGTCATCTTGGATTTGAGCTGTTAGACAACCCACGGTATATCCCAAAAAGTTATAGAGTGGAGCAAGTTCTTTTGCATCTCTTATCGCTAGATAGTCATTGACTGTTACAATATGCACCCCTTTACCCAACATCGCGTTTAGTGCCACAGCAAGAGTCGCCACAAGAGTTTTCCCCTCACCTGTTTTCATCTCTGCAATAGAGTTCTCATGCAGAACCATACCCCCAACAAGCTGAACATCATGATGACGCAGACCAATAGTACGAGTACTCACCTCTCTAGTGATAGCAAATGATTCCTCAAGAACATCATCAAGACTCTTCTCATTAGCCTCTACAGACGCTTTTAATCCATTAAATTCTGATTTGAGTTCTTCATCTGAGAGTTTTTTATATTTATCTTCTAACTTATTAATTAGTTTTGCTCTTTTCAAATAACCTTTTACGATTCTGTCATTTTTTGAGCCAAATATCATCTTTAACATTATTATTATAACCTAGTATTAAAATTGTGATGATTTTACCTAAATTATGATTAGTGAGCTATTAAAAATTATTAAGATATGCGATATGAGACTATTAAGTTCTAAAATTAAGATTGAAAATGTTAATAATAATTTAATTAGATTAATAGTTTTATATTTTTTTAATAATTAAAGTAAATTAGTTTTTAATGTTTCAACTCTTTTAATAGCACGAGAGAAGAGAGCATAATGCTCAATCCCTTCAACATATATAGATTTATGTCTTGTATAAGAGATAAAAACAGTAGAGGCTTTTCGATTGGCATCTACTCTATTACGTTTAATATGTTCAAAAGCAATGGCTGCGTTAATTAGACCTTTGAGAAGGTTTCGTAAGGGGTGCTTTGCTTTACGAAGTGGATGCCATGCCTCCTCTAGTACCTCATGTGCGTCAAAAAACTTTTCACTATTTAGTAATTCAATGTATTGTTCTAGTGCCTCTTCGAGGTTGTGATTTTCTTTTAGTATGGGGTTATCTCCTTGGGAATTATCTAATTATAGCGTAAAACCACCTCTTTTAAGTGGTGGATATAAGAATCCACCTCATTCATGGGGTGGAGTATCAAGGTATTTCTCCTATTACCAACAAAGCATCCCGATAGATAGGCTCATCTATAAAACCATACTCCTCATCCATAAATCCATTTTCACCTTTTGCTGATGAGGTTTCAAAAACCTCTTTGATATGCTTTGCTCTTGTTAACTCTTTACTTTCAACAGCAAACACCTCATTGGCAATCTCTACTTGAAGAGGACCCATACATGCTTTTGTATTAAAGCCCATTTTTTTCTCCAACTCACACCATTTTCTAAAATCTTCTGTATTGTTATAGTCTTGGAACATAAAGGAGATAGGTTTGACTCCTGCTATTTTAGCATCTATTAGAAATTTGCTCAAAATATAGTGAATGGTAGGGTTGTCATGTGTGACGAGTGATTGTGGTAGCCCAAGTGAGGTTAAGAGGTCAAGTATGCCGATGTTGGCAGTGGTAAATCTTTGGATATTAGAAAAGGTAGCCAAACTATGAAACGCCTCTTTGGTCTCTAGTGAGATATGTATCTCCTTTTCACTGTTAAGTAATCTACCTATTTTTACAATTTCCTCTCTGCTTTTAATCTTGGCAACACGAACAGCGTCAAAGGCGAAACTGTTTAGAAACTCTATCTCTTCTGCTCCTCCTTCGTTAAGAGGATTGGTACGCACAATGATAAAACTTTTTGACTCTTTTAGATGAGAGAGGAATAGGGCTATGTTGTGAAGTGCCTCTTTTTTACGGCTTGGGGCGATGGCATCTTCGAGATTTAGGGTAATCATATCAGCATCAAGATTATCAATCCTGTTTAGATGTTTGAGTCTTAGAGGGTTTAGCATCATGTTTGAGCGATATAGTTTAGGGGTAGCAGGGGCTTTTTTCTCTTGTCCAAATTTTTTTGGTAGCTCTTCTAGTGAATTAAATATCATTCTTTATTCCAATTTTACTAATTTTTGACTACAATCATATCAAAATATCAAGGAATGTAATGAAAAAAATAATTATCGCGTCAATGCTGATGGCTTTGCCAATGGTAGCGATGTCAAAAAAAGCAGAGAACTATCAAGAGGCTACTAAGTCATGTGAAGCCTATAATAACATGAAACATACAACCAACACTAATGGCATAAAGTTAAAAGTAGGCGAGAAGTATAGGGTTCTTGAACAGAGAAAAGGGCAGATACTTATGCTTGTAAAAGGTGAAAGAATCGCTCAACGTTGGGTTGATGAGGAGTGTTTTTCTGATAAAAAGATAGAGAAAACAGAAGTATCTTCTAGCAAAAAACAGACAACAAAAATGAGTAAACAGAATTTATTGGCTATCTCTTGGCAGAATGCTTTTTGTCAGACACATCAGTATAAAAAAGAGTGTAAGCGTATGAGTTCAAAAGATTTTGGTGCATCAAATTTTGTTCTTCATGGTCTGTGGCCACAACCTCGTAATAATCAATACTGTAACGTGGACAAGAGGCAAAAAGGTATGGATAAAAACAAGCAGTGGAATCGTCTGGACAAGCTTGATTTGACACCTAAAACTAGAGAGAGACTCTCAAAACTTATGCCTGGATATGGCTCAAACCTACACAAACATGAGTGGATAAAACATGGAACTTGTTACGGTAAGGGTGCTAGTGAGTATTATGATGATTCAATGGATTTTATGACACAGGTTAATGAGTCTAAAGTTCAGGACTTTTTTGAATCAAATGTGGGTAAAAAAGTATCTCTAAAAGATATTCGTCAAATTTTTGATAGTGAGTTTGGAAAAGGTGCAGGGGAGCATGTGACTATGAACTGTAAAAAAGGTTTGATTACAGAGTTGTGGTTGCATTTGGGTAGTGGTAGTAGTAAATTAAGTGAACTGTTGGCTAAAGGAGAGCGACCTAAAAGTCGATGTTTTAAAGGTAAGATAGATAGAGTAGGATACTAAATATATGAACTTATTGTACCCTGTAAAAGTCAAAAATAGTTTTATATTTAACTCTAGTAGTCGTGATTTTATTGTTGATGAGATACCATTATATGAGTTTTCAGGAGATGGGGAGCATTTGGTGTTGTATATTCGTAAAAAAGATATGACAACATGGGAGATGATAACAGCCTTGGCTAAGTATCTAAAGATAAAACAGAGAGATATAGGTTATGCAGGGTTAAAAGACAAACACGCAATGACTATGCAGTATGTTTCTCTATTGGCAAAAGATAATGAAGAGAAGCTAAAAACATTTAATCATGAGAAGATTAAGATATTAGGAACATATAGACATAACAACAAGATACGAATAGGTCATCTAAAAGGAAACCATTTTAAAATTCGTCTTAAAAAGGTTCTAGGTGTTCAAAAAGATAAACTAGACTCTGTACTTAAATGGGTCAAGAAAAACGGTGTACCAAACTATTTTGGAAATCAACGTTTTGGGACAGATGGAAATAATTGGAAAGAGGGAAAAGCTATTATGGAGGGAACGTTAAAGATGAGAGATAAAAAGACTCGAACTTTTTTGCTTAACTCCTATCAATCTTATCTATTTAACAGTTGGCTCTCTAAACGTATTGAACTCTCTATGCTTTTAGATGCATTTTCCCAAGATGAGGCTGAGAGAGTGTTTGATTTGCCCGAGGGTAGTCTAAAGGGTGTAAAAGAGCAACCACATTTTTTTAAGATTTTAGAGGGGGATTTGATGATGCATTATCCCTTTGGTCGTGTGTTTGAGTTGGAGTCACTAGAGGAGGAGGCGAGACGATTTAATGAGTTTGATATCTCTCCCTCTGGATTATTAGCAGGAAAAAGAGTGAGCCGAACAACCAAAGTCTCTAAGCTGATAGAGAAGAGTTATGATAAGGAGATAGAAGAGAGTGGGGCTAGACGATATGCATGGATAAAAGTAACAGATATCAAAAAAACTTATGTGGAAGAGAAAGCTCACTATGAGTTGGAGTTTACCCTTCCAAAAGGCTCTTATGCTACGAATGTTTTAGATGTTTTACGTGGTGGAGTTATTTAAGTTTTAACTCTTTTTTCGTATATTTAAAAACAGCCCCATCATCATCTGCTAAAAGTAGGCTACCATTGTTGTCAAAAGCAATTCCCTCTTGGGCAAACTTTGGTAGATTATAACTCTTTTTCTTCATCTTTTTTTTCTTTAGATTATAGATATATAGTTTGTCATTTTTATCACTAATAATATAGAGCTTTTCATTGTGATAGTCCATTCCTGACGTATCTAAAATATCATGTTTAATGCTATCAACAACATTGGCATAGTTGTGGTTTATTTTTACAATAAGTATTTTAGCATCTTTTTTCTTTTTGGCTTGGATTGCAAGATAATAGAACTCTCCAACCTTTGCAATCCCCTCTATTCCAGATTTTTTACTAAGTTTAAAATCTTTACCTTTTAGTTTTAGGTATTTTGTCTCTAGCGTCTCTCGATTGACAATTAATAATGCACCTTTCTCAATGGCAAAGATAAGCTCTTTTTCTTGACAAACTACTCCCTCTAGGTCATAGTCTCCGAGTTTGTGGCGTGAGATAGTTTTTCCGTTTGGTAAAATCTCATAGAAACTCCCCTCGTCATTAGCGACAATATAGGTATTGGTATCACTACAATAAGAGAGTCCTGATGCCTCTTCTATCTTTGAAATTTTATTTTCTTTGTTGGATTTAGCATATACTAAAGAGCTGCTTAGTAGAAAAAATAAAATACTAGATACTACTATTGGTTTCATTTGTTTCATTGTTATCCCCCTTGTTTAAAGTTAAATCTATGTTGTAAAGTGTTTTGTACTCCAAAAGAGCATCTTCTAAAAACATCATAATTGTTGCTTCATCTTTTTCCCCTATCATGGGTTGGATTAGAAGTTCATCTTTGTATCCTAAAAAATATACGGTAGGAGTTCCATTTGGTGTCGGTAGATTTGTTGGTAGACTCTCACCCAAATAGATAACTTTTTTATCAAAATATTTTGTAATAAGTTGGGCAGGTTTTTCAAGCTTCATTGTCTCTTCAAGCTTGTCACAAGAGGGGCAGTGTGCTTGGGTAATGAAGAGTATAGATATTTTTTTAGGTATCTCTTTTTTTATAATAGTCTCTTTAATCTCTTCTGTTTCACTACAAGCTACAATTAAAAAAGATAAGGCTATTGTTAATAGATAGATATATTTTTTTACAAACATCAATTTTTCCTTTTGATTTGTAATATTTTAAATCACATTATACCTAAAATTCAAATCCTCCACCAGCCCCTTTGTTCATACTGGAGTAGACAGCATGAACATAGGAGTCTCTTATCTCACAGTTATGAAGATTGGGGCATAGAAGACAGCTTTTTACCTGTTTTTCTATTTGACAAGCTTGAAGCTCTTTGATTTTTGCTTTAAGGGCTATTTCCCACTCATCTAGTGAAATTTCACTCATACTATTTTATGCCATATGCAGTTCGTAGAGCATCTATCTCATATTTTGAACCAAAAAAACATGGGCTTGTATCATGTGGGTGTGAGGGAACTAGCTCTAATAATCTTAGACCTTTATGGTTAATCGCCTCTCCTCCTGCTTGTTCATACATTAGTGCAAAAGGGATAACTTCAAAGAGTTGTCTTAGTTTTCCTTGTGGCTTATCTGATGTCCCAGGGTAGGAGAAGAGTCCCCCACCTTTTAGCATGATTTGGTGTAAATCAGGCACCATTCCACCTGAATAACGCAATCTATAGCCCTCTTGAAACAGGTCATCTATAAATGTCTTATGATAGTCACACCAGTTCTGTTGTGTTCCTCCAGAGGCATTTAACTTTCCTTTTTGCTTCATCTCTATCTCACCTATAAGTTTGAACTCTGTTCCTAAAACACGATAAAGCATCGGTTTTGTATCACGAGTGGCTATGACTAATTCTATACGAGGTCCATAAACAACATATGCAGAAGCGACAAGGTTTTTACCCTCTAATTCACCCTCATATATCCCAAAAATAGAGCCAATAGATAGGTTTACATCTACCAAGCTAGAGCCATCTAGTGGGTCGTAACATACAGTGTATTTACCACCATCAGAAAGCTCTAATAGACCCTCTTTTTCTTCACTTACTAGTGCTTTTACTATTTCAAGATTGGCAAAAGCTTTCTCTATAATAATATCAGATTGAACATCTAGTTTTAACTGGTCTTCTCCTGAAGAGTTCTCACTATCACTGTAGCCCAAATCAGCTCTTTTAATCGCATGGTCTATCTCAAAAGCAATTTTTTTTATGGTCTCAAATATTCTGTTCATTTTTTATACCTCTTTAGCATTTTTTTCTATCCAACTGATAATCTGGCTTGTATTGTTTAGGTCAAGTATATCTATACTATTTGGTATGTTGTAGCTATTAATATCAATAGTATTATCAATTGCAATAGCCTCTGAACAGACAAGATAACTCTCATCTATCTTGTTTCTAAAAATAGCAATGCGAGGCAAGGGAAGTGTCTTTAGACCCTCTACAAGTAAAATATCAAAATTAGAAAACATCTCAATAATCTCATCTAACTCTTTTTGACGTTGTGAAAAATAGGTAGTACGAGTAGTAGATGTGACAATTACTTCTGCACCTGTTTGTGAAAATTTATAGCTATCTTTTCCTTCTACATCAAAGATGGCTTTATCTTTTGGGTCATTTTTGATAATGGCGACCTCTTTGGTCTCTATCATAACCTTGGCAACTTTCTCAACCAGTGTGGTTTTTCCACTGCCCGATGGACCTGTAAATGCAACTGCGAAGCGTTTCATATCTTTCCTAAAAATTTAAATATGAAATTATACATTAATGTTTATTGAAAATATGTTAAAATAATTTTAACTTTTATTAATTTTAAGGTCTGTTAATGTATAAATATAAAAAAATATTACTTCTTGTTTCAATGCTACTATTTATCTCTTGTTCCGAAAAAAACAAATCAAATATGAAACAGCTGTTTCATCAAGATGATATCTACCATATCTCTCTTCTTAATACTCAAAAGGCACAGCTTATCGCCTCTTTGGAGACCAAGGCACTATTAACTGCTACTTATCTTAATCCTGTCTATACACGAGATAGCTGTAATGGTAGGGTTGACAGTTGTGCTCATTTATGTAAAACTATATATGAGGGGGAGTATTTTTTTGTTGGGGTTTTTATTAGAGATAGTAAAAAACATCAGTTTAACAATAAGGGATACTCTTTGACTTTAAATGGTGCAGAGCCTTTGGAGGTTAAAAAATTAGAAAAAGATGACCCTCTTAAGTATGAGATGCCAATGGTTGATAATTGGAGTACTTATTATAGGGTAAAGTTTCCCTCTACTGATTTAAAAAAATTTAACCTTATTTTCTCTAGTGATAGATTTGGTATTGATAAATTAGAGTTTTCAAAATAAAAAAAGTAAAAAATATTAGAGTTAAAAAATGCCAACTAAATCTCCTTGATGTTATAATATA
>OBIK01000039.1_pt1 | contig 15491 bp, 17 predicted proteins | sample 1496171 | NCBI WGS metagenome assembly OBIK01 (sample SAMEA3367191, study PRJEB22510) | hydrothermal vent metagenome | biome: marine hydrothermal vent; material: sea water | place: Cayman Islands | collected 2012-01-19 | depth 2308 m | reverse complement strand
CCAACAATTAAATGAAGGTAAAATTTGAGTAGACATCACAAAAACAACAACCGAGGTAGAAAAAAACCTGACGACACCATAATGAACGACAAAATTCGTGCAAGAGAACTCCGTGTTCTTGGTGACGAAGGTGAACAAATGGGTATTTTATCACGCGAAGAAGCACTTCAAATTGCAGATGAAAAAGAACTAGACTTAGTTCTCGTTTCACCAGATGCAAACCCACCAGTAGCCAAAATGATGGACTACGGTAAGTTTAAGTATGAGCAAGAAAAGAAGAAAAAAGAAGCAAGAAAGAACCAAAAAATCATTGATGTAAAAGAAGTTAAATTCTCTTGTAAAATTGCTGATGGCGACATTGCTTACAAAGTAAAACATGCCATTGAGTTTTTAGAAGATGGAAAACATGTTAAACTTAGAGTATTTTTACGTGGACGAGAAATGGCAAACCCTGAATGGGGTATTGATGTTCTTAACCGTGTATGGCCAATGCTTGAAGAAGTTGGTGTGCTAGAACAAGACGCAAAACGTGATGGTCGTTACGTTAACATGTACATTACGCCTAAAAATGCTCCAAAGAAATAACTGTTAAAAATAATATTAGTATAATTTAGGGAACAATTACAACAAGCGTACCGTTTGTTGTCTGCTCCCACACCTCATCCATGTCATCATTTGCCATGGCAATACACCCCTCCGTCCAATCAATCAAAACATTCATCCAATCACCATAAGGTGAAAGTGACCATGAAGGTGGCGTACCATGAATCATAATCATACCTCCTGCACTTTTCCCTAATTTTTTAGCATATTCCTTATCTGCAGCATTAGGGTAAGAGATATGTAGTGACTTATAGTAGTCCTTAGAATGTTGCCGATAATCCAAAGAATAAGCACCCTCAGGTGTCTTCATATCCCCCTCAACCTCTTTGTCTCCTACAGGTACTTTTCCTAAAGTTATATGATACTTATTAAAAATTTCACCTCCAGAAGAGAGATAAAGCATACGTGTTGATTTTTTAACAATTATCTTATCTGCCATAATTAGTGGCTCTGCTACTAAAACTATGCTGCTTAAAAGCAAAGCAAAAAATAGACGTAGATACATTATTTTACCTTAGTATTTAAAATTAATTTATATATTTTAGCACAATGATGCTGAAGTGCCTTCAAGTCTCCTTGATTATCAATAAGGTAAGTAGCTTTTTGTCTCTTTTCTTCTATGCTCATCTGTGCATCAATTCGTGATTGAGCCTCTTTTTCACTACTCTTATCACGATGCATTAAACGTTCCAATTGCAATTTCTGAGGAATATAAACCACTATACTCTCTTTAATTGGGTAACGATTACTCTCAAAAAATAGAGGTATATCTACCAAGTAAGGCTCTTTTTTTTCATCCAGTACCAAAGATTGTTTCTCAATTTCTCTAAAAATCAAAGGGTGAAGTAAATGCTCTAAACGTAACTTCTCTTTAGGGTCTCCAAAAATCAATCTACCTAATTTTTTGCGAATGACTTTTTCATCTTCAATATATTCATCTCCAAATAACTCTGCTATCTTCTTATGCTGTAAATCTAACATCTCATGAGCTATCTTATCTGCATCAATAATTTCAAAACCATACTCTTTAAATATCTTAGCTACTGTACTCTTTCCTGTAGCAATGCCCCCTGTTAAAACAACTGCGTATTCAAATGCCATTTTTTTCCTTTAAATAAAAATCTATTCTACACTATTCTTTATTTATATCATCAACTTAATTTATTTTTCTTTTATTTCTAATAACTGTATAATTTTGCATCATACACATTAAGGAATAAAATGCCATTTTCACCAAGCAAACGCAATGGAACATTTATGGGAATTACTTTTGTAGCACTTATTGCCAGTGTAGCAACCCTACTCTCTCAAACTTCAACACTAAAAACCTTAGGAATCTCTCCATTGGTTGTGGGGATTGTCATAGGTATTATATTTGCAAACTCCTTACACCATAAAATGCCAACTGCATGGGAGAGTGGTATCACTTTTTCAGCTAAAAAGATTTTACGTTTTGCCATTGTCTTTTATGGCTTTCGTATCACTTTCCAACAAATAGCTGAAGTAGGACTAGAAGGTTTCTTGGTTTCACTCATTATGTTAGCTTCCACCTTTATTTTAGGAACATGGCTAGGGACAAAAATATTTAAAATGGAAGAAGACACTTCTATTTTAATCGCTTCTGGGGCTTCTGTTTGTGGTGCAGCTGCTGTACTTGCCACTGAACCTGTGGTAAAAGCCGAAGAGCATAAAACAGCCATTGCAGTCTCAATGGTGGTTCTTTTTGGAACCATTTCTATGTTTCTTTACCCAATACTACATACTTCTGGCATCTTAGACATGTCTGCCAAAGAGTTTGGTATCTATGTTGGAGGAACCATTCATGAGGTAGCTCAAGTAGTTGCTGTTCCTGCTTCTGTGCCTGGACTTGACAAAGAAGCAGCTGATGCAGCTGTTATTGTTAAGATGACCAGAGTTATCATGATTGCTCCAATGCTTATTATCTTAGGTATTTATCTCTCTTACAAAGCACAAAAAAAAGGGGGAGAAAGTTCAGCTGTAAAACTTGTCATTCCTTGGTTTGCTGTTTACTTTATTGGTGTTGCAGGATTTAACTCTCTTAATCTTGTTCCACAAGATATCGTTTATTGGATAAATGAAATAGATACATTTTTATTAACCATGGCGATGACAGCCCTAGGAGTAGGTACACGTTTTGCCAAATTTAAAGGTTTAGGTTTAGCACCTGTCTACACTGCTCTTGTCATGTTTATTTGGCTTGTTGTGGGTGGGTATTTTATTACTAAATTTATCTGTAATATCTTTTAATATATTAATTTTATAAAATATATTTAATATTTAAGTTATTATTAATATTATGAGTGTTAAAATTCAATCAGTTAAGAAGATTTCGCTTCTTATTTACTATTTTTTATTCCCTTTTTTATAGTAAATAAGTAAAGTATCTCTTCTTAACTATAAACACTTCAATACCCCCTCACACATACGAACTCTTCAACACTATTTAGCTAAAATATTTTATTATTTTATTTATAGGTTTATTATGAAAAACTTCCAACACCAACACTCTGCCCACTGTGAAAGTGGCGTCACTTCATTACTTTTAAAGCACAAAGGCTTGAATATATCAGAACCTTTTGCTTTTGGTCTTGGTTCTGGCTTGTCATTTGCTTATTTACCCATTGTAAAAATCTCAGGTATGCCTCTCATTGCTTATCGTAGCTTACCTAAATCTATTATCAAGAAATCTACTAAACGTTTGGGAATAAAACTTGAAACGCAAACCTTTAGAAATCAACAAAAAGCAGAAGATAAACTCGACCAATTGCTTGACCTTGGAAAATATGTTGGCTTACAAACTTCTGTTTACTACCTGCCCTATTTCCCTGAAGACATGCGTTTTCATTTTAATGCTCATAACCTAATTGTCTATGGACGTGAAGGGGATGAGTATTTAATTTCTGACCCTGTGTTTGAAGAACCTGTTCGTATTCATAAAAAAGACTTACTTAAAGCACGTTTTGCCAAAGGAGCTTTAGCTCCTAAAGGACTACTTTATCACATAGATTCTGAACCTAAAGCTGACATAGACTATGAAAAGATTATTAAAAGTTCTATAAAATCAACGATTCGTGAGATGAATGCACCTATGTTTTTTGTGGGGATAAAAGGCATTAATTTTCTTGCAAAAAAGATTCGTCAAATTCCTAAAAAGTACAAAGATGACTTACGTTACCCACGGCTTTATCTTGGACATATTGTGCGTATGCAAGAAGAGATAGGTACTGGTGGAGCAGGTTTTAGGTACATGTATGCCTCATTCTTACAAGAAGCAGCCGAACATACCAATAGCAACCTACTCAAAGAATCCAGTGAAATGATGACCGAAGTTGGTGATGAGTGGCGAAACTTTGCCCATGCTACAGCTATGATGTGTAAAAACAGAAAAGAGTTTGACTTTGAACAACTGGCTTCAAAACTGGAAGCCGTAGCAGTTCAAGAAAAAGCTGTCTATGAGAACCTAAAGAAAATGAGCTAAAACAAACATGATAAAAATCTCAAACCTCTCTAAAAGCTATGGAGAGCATCAAGCATTAAAAAATGTAAACTTAGAGATGAATGCTGGTTCTATTTATGGACTTTTAGGTCCAAATGGTGCAGGTAAAACCACGCTTATCTCAACGCTTGTGGGGCTAAACAGTTATGATGCTGGTTCCATACATATTCAAGAAAAAGACTTAAAAGAAGAACTCGCTTATATTCAATCTATCTCTTCACTTATCCCTCAAAACTTAGCCTTTTACCCTACTCTTACAGCCAAAGAGAACTTAGAGTTTTTTGCTGGAATGTTAGGATTAAACGCTCAAGCTTTAAAATCACGCTTAGAGTATGTCATGAACATTACTAAACTGCAAGAAGTTTTTAACAAACAAGCTCAAACTTATTCTGGTGGATTAAAAAGACGTTTGAACATTGCTATTGGGCTACTTAGCGACCCTAAGATTATTTATTTTGATGAACCAACTGTGGGCATTGACCCTCAGTCACGAAACTTTATTTTGGAATCTATTAAAGAGATGAAAGAGGATAAAAAGCTCATTGTTTATACTTCTCACTACATGGAAGAGGTTGAGTTTTTATGTGATAAAATTGCCATCATCGACCATGGACAAATACTTAAAGAAGGGACGTTAGAGAGTTTATTAACAGATTTTAAAGCCCTCATTAAAACAGAAACCCAAAGTTTTGAAATTGAGTTAGATGCTGTTTCTAAAACACTTGATGAACTTTTAGCCAAAGGTGAAAAAGTAAAATCTGTTGAGTACGGGCACAACCTAGAAAACTACTTCTTGCAACTTACGAATAAGGAGCTAAGAGAATGAAATTTTACTATGCCTTAAAAAAAGAGTCCATTATTCTTCTACGAAACCGTTCTGCTTTGGCTGCTTTGTTTATTATGCCCATGATGTTTATATTGATTTTATCTTTAGCCTTAAAAGATGTATATAAAGAATACAGCAACGCCTCTTTGTCTTACCTCATTGTGAACCTTGACCAAGGGAAAAAGTCTCTGAAGTTCATAGATGAATTAAAAGGCTATGAGAATTTACGTTTTGAATTAAAAGAGAATTTAGAAGAAGCGAAAAAACTTACTAAAGATGAAGCCTATAAGTTTACCTTAGTGATTAACAAAAACTTTTCAAAAGAGCTTTATAAGATAGAAGCAAAAAACTTAGTGGAAGTCTACACGGCTGCTACAACCAAACCCCATAGAAAACTCTTTTTTGAAGCTAAAATCATTGAAAAACTCATGCAGTTAAAAATCAAGAAAATGGTAAACTCTTTAACCATGTACAACGAAAAGGTCCAACCCAGTACGGCTAAAGATTTGCTGCATTCACACTATCTTTACAGAGATAAAAACAAACACAGCACCCCCACAGCCACCCAACAAAATGTACCTGCATGGATTGTTTTTGCCATGTTTTTTGTGACCATTCCCATTGCTACGCTTTTCATAACAGAACGAAACGATGGAACATTTGCAAGATTAAAAGCCATGAACTCTTCTAAGTTTATTCTTTTCTTCTCTAAAGTCATTCCCTTTATGGTCATTAACCAGTTACAGCTCATACTCATGATTTTGGTTGGTATTTTTTTAGTGCCTGTTTTTGGAGGAGATAAACTAGAAGTAGAGATAAATTTTCTAGCGCTTTTAGTCATTAGCCTTTCTATCTCTTTTGGGGCGATTGGCTTTGCTCTTTTTCTTGCTTCTATTATGAAAACCATTGAACAAGCCTCAACCATTGGTGCGTTATCTGCTGTTATCATGGGAGCTGTTGGTGGGATTATGGTGCCAAAACTCATCATGCCACCTCTCATGCAAGAGATGACAATGCTCTCTCCCATGTCTTGGGGGCTTGAAGGGATGCTTGATGTTTTTGTGCGAAATCTTGGTGTTGAAGCTGTTCTTTATGAGTCGGTTGTCTTAGTACTTTTTGGTATAATTTCACTTAGTTTAGCCAGTTTGTTTTATGAAAGAAGATAATAATTTATGAGTTTAAAAGAAGATTTAAAAAAAATGATTGTAGATGAATGTGATAAAGAGATTGAGCCTAGTAGTATTAAAGATGATGATATTATTTTTCATCCAGACCATCCCTTAGGTTTAGATTCACTTGATTCACTTCAAATATCAATGGCATTGCAAAATGATTATGGCATTCGATTGGCTGACCCTAAAGAAGCCAGAAGAGTAATGGAGAGCATCAATACTTTAGCTAAATATGTAGAAGAGCATCAAAATAAATGATATTTATTGAAGGCTATGCCTTAAGTTGTTCTCTTGGAAAAAGTGCAAAAGATTCTGTGTTCAAGCTACAATCAAAAGTCACACAACCCTCTACACTTAGCGATAATAATAAATACTATTATATCCAAGAGCATCAAGAACAAAACTACTATGAGTCTATTATTAAGATTGCAAGAGAAGCCATTTTAGATGCAAAATTAAGCAAAGAAGAGCTTCATACCATAGGACTTTTTATTGGTACTTCTTCTGCAAAGCTTCCTCTGAATGAAACATTATTAAAAGAAAATAATGAGATGTTGGGAAAATTAAACCTCTCTGAACTAAGTTCCATAGTAATGGAAGAATTAGAAATAAAAAGTTTTAACACCATCATCTCAACAGCCTGTACCTCTTCTGCGAATGCTTTAGTTCAAGCAAAAGAAATGATAGAATCTGGACTGATTGAAAAAGCATTGGTACTAGGGGTAGAACTTTTTAATGAACTTAGTATCAAAGGATTTAACGCGTTTCAACTCTTAAGCCAAGATAAAATTCGACCTTTTGATAAGCATAGAGATGGCGTTATTTTAGGAGAAGGGCTTTCAGCTGTTATATTGGGTAAAAATCAAAGTGCTTTTGAATTTACAAGTGGGTCTATTCTTGTAGACACCGTCTCCATAACTAGTCCAACTTCAAGTAATTTAATAAAAGTGATGCAAGATGCCATGAAAAAGGCCAAACTATTACCTAGCGATATTTCCGTCATTAAAGCACATGCTACAGGTACCCTGCAAAATGATACAGCTGAAGCCCAAGCACTCAACACTCTTTTTCCTTTACATCCCAATATTACAGCTTTAAAACCTTATATTGGGCATACCATGGGAGCATGTGGGACAAATGAACTTGTACTTCTAATCGAAGCATTAAAACAGAACTTTATACCAAAGACATTAAATTTTTCAAGCATAGAAGATACTTACCCTCTTGAACCAATGAATCTAAACATACCTGCTATACCTGGCTACTATCTCCTAAACTACCTAGGTTTTGGGGGTAACAATTGCTCTCTTATCATAAAATATAAGGGAGCATAAAATGTATTTGTATGCATTCTCAAACCATCAAGAAATTGTTCTAAATGAACTTAGTAATAAAAGAACTCTCCTGAAAAATCGTGTTAATAGAGCTGATAACTTCGTAAACCTTACACTGTTAGGTGTTGAAAAATGTCTTGAAAATATTTCTTTAAAAAGTGATACAAATCTCTATATAAGTAGTGAAAATGGCAATATAAACGCTACGATTAAAATTTTAGATGCTATTTTTAGAAAAAATCAACTGCCAATGCCCTTTAATTTTTTAAATTCGGTGAATGCTTCGATTTTATTTTTTGTGGCAAAAAACTGTGGCATTGAGGGGAAAGCCATCTTTACAGACAGTTTTGAGTCTAGCCTAACCCAAGCTTATGTCGATGTTAAAAATGGAAAAACTGTTCTTCTTGGACATGTTTCTGAAGCCATTGCTGACTTAGATTTACATCGTAAAAAGTTTAATGTAGATGAGATAGTTGAGCAGAGTCAATGGGTACTTGTTTCTCCTAAGATAGAAGGAAAAGATGCTATTGCTAAAATATCTGATTTAAAAATTGAGACTGCAACCAATAAAGAAAGTACAGGGAATGAGTTATTTTCTTTTTTAGAGAGCAATGAAAAAAATTATACTTTTAATTCTAAGAATTTATCCTGTATAGTAACCAAAGGTTAAAAGTCGTAAAAGATTTTTAAACACCAACCTACTATGTAATTTAGAGAGACGTACATTGTCCGTAACTTTATCAAAATGACTAACACGCGTTCCCTTAGGAGGATAATAAACTTCTATCTCTACCTCTTTAATCTCTCTTTTTTTCCATAAATGTTTAATCAAGACTTCTATTTCAAAATCATAATGACTCTGTTTTAAATTTAAATCTAAAATAGAAAGAGGATAAGCCCTAAAACCACTTTGTGTGTCACCCAACCAACGTCCACTCTCCATAAAAATCCAAAAATTAGAAAAAGCTCGTCCAAATTTAGAAGAGTTTGGTACATCTTCTTTAAATTTACGGTTTCCAATAATTATGCTCTCTTCTTCTATTAGAGGTAAAAGCTTTTTAACTTCCGAAGGATAATGTTGTCCATCTCCATCAATCGCAATAATATGTTTAAACCCTAACTCTTTAGCAGTTTTGGCAGCTGTTAAAAGGGCTTCACCTTTGCCTCTGTTTTTTTCATGTCTAACGATTAATAGATTGTTATTTTTATGAACCAAACTCTCAACAGATACTTCTGAGCCATCATCAATAACAATTATTTTCATATTAAGAAGTAAGGCATCGTCAAGAACCTTTTTAATGGTATTGGGATTGTTATAAACAGGAATAACAATGGCTATGTTTTGACTCATTTAACGCTCTTTTTTTTCTTTCTACTTTTTTGAGCAGTTTTTTTCATATAATTTTTAAGAAAGAAGTAAACACCTATAGAAATAACTATCATAATAAAACTCTGTAGTTGTCCCATGGTTAACCAATCACCATACAAGTAACCCAACTGAACATCTGGCTCTCGCCAAAACTCTGCAATAAACCTTGCCGTTCCATAGAGTACGCCATAGATACCTACCAATGCCCCATCAAAAGCACGTCTTTTTCGATAAAGGAAAATAATAATGGCAATTAAAATACCTTCTAAAAGCCCTTCATAGAGCTGTGAGGGGTGTCTTAGTACACCATCAACATAAATTCCCCAAGGAACATCAGTAGCACGACCTATCAACTCTTGATTTAAAAAGTTTCCGATGCGTCCAAAAACAAAACCAACAGGTACAGAAAGAGCCACTACATCTAAAATTTTGTAAATTTGCCCAGGGTTTCTTCTTGCAAAAAGATAAGAGGCAATGGCTGCACCAACCACGGCACCATGGTAACTCATACCTCTAATTCCTACAAATTCACCATTGGAGAAGGGATTAAATATCTGCCAAGGCTGACTTAAATAATAAGAAGTATTAGGGTCATAAAATAAAATATACCAAATACGTGCCCCTAAAATAATCCCTACTTCTATCCATATGAAATAAGAATCAATGGTTGCCTCGGAAATGGGCATATTGTCTCTTTTTATAATCCACTTAGCAAACCACAATGCCACTAAAAGTGCTGAAATGTACATAATCCCATACCAATGAACTGATATAAAGCCCAAATCTAATGCAACTGGATTAAAGTGTTCATATATATGATTCCAATATTCCATATAACTCCTTCATCTAAAAAATAATTATATCATGTATCTTTCAATAGACCATTAACTATTGGTTAATAGTTCATTATTTGATGATTAATTCTAATAGATTATAATTTGATTAAGACAAACAAATGTCTTTAACATTGTTCACGAGAGTAAGTATGTAATTGAACTCCTTTGAAATATACTCCCTTGATAGAACATATTTAGACCTCCTTTGTAATAGTCCTCGTGGGCAATGTTAAGGCACATTTGTTTTCTTGTTTATTCCCTTTCTTTATACTTCTCATGATATGATTACCACAACAGATATTTAACTTTAATAAGGATTTACCATTATAAAAATTCTAATGATAGAAGATGACTACGAAATAGCTCAAATTCTCACCGAATACCTTAACAAATTTGACATTCAAGTCACTTCAGTTGAAGAGCCATACATTGGACTTTCACACTTAACACAAGAAGATTTTGATTTAATTATTTTAGACTTAACTCTACCAGGAATTGATGGGCTGGAGGTAATTCCTAAAATTAGAAAAAGCTCTTCTATTCCTATCATTGTCTCTTCTGCCCGTGATGACATTACAGACAAAGTCATTGCCATGGAAAGAGGGGCTGATGACTATATGCCCAAACCCTATGACCCACGTGAATTGGTTACCCGAATTAAAACCATTTTAAGACGAACTCAAAGCTCTACAGAAAAAAATAGCTCCAACAGTCTATTTGAATTAAACACGGAAGCCAGATCGATTATTTTTAAAAATATTATGATGGAACTCACAGCTGCTGAATATGAAATATTATCCATACTTATTCAACATGCTGACTCTGCAATTTCGCGAGAACAGCTTCTTTATGATTCTGAACATATAGATGATAACTCATCTATTAAAAATATTGATGTTATCATCTCGCGTATTCGACATAAAATCTCATTAATTGACTCTGTTAACACTTATATTAAACCTGTTCGAGGTATTGGCTACTTGCTTACTGAGAAAATGTAATGCGAAACATTTCTGTTTCTGCATTTATTAACACTCTTTTTATACTGGTTTTCATTCTCGTAGCTACTGCTCTGTTTTTATTTATCTCTTGGGATAAAGAGAGGCAAGATTTAGATACACTTAACCGATACAAACTCATCTCAAACTTATTGCTCTCTACTGCAAAACTTAAATTGACTGAAGAGAAAGAAAAAGAGTTTTATCAAGAGTTTAAAATACGTCCTGTCTCTTCTGATGAAAGTAAATTGCTTCTTTTAAATAGCTCTGAAATCATATTTGAGACTGACTCTGTTTATGGGAAAATGAAAGTTTTTAAAATTGGGAAAAACAGATACATGCACCTAGAGCGTTTTGGCTATAGCTTAATGCTTCAAGATAAAAAATCCAACAAAACAAGAACCACCATTACTATTTTTGTTGCTGTTTTAATTAGCATACTCTTTTTTTCACTCTATATCGCAATTTTAAAAAAACTTTCACCTCTAAAAAAGCTACACCGACAAATCGAAGAGTTTTCAAATGGTAATATGAATGTCAAAATTAATCAACGCTCTAACGATGAAATAGGAAAGATTGCTAAAAGTTTTGATGATGCACTTCATTATATTCGTAGTCTATTAGAGTCTAAAAACCTTTTCATGAGAAACATGATGCATGAATTAAAAACACCCATTACACGAGGTCGTATTGCCATTGAAATGGTAGAAGATAGCTCCTCAAAAGAGATGCTTATTCGTGCTTTTGAACGAATGAATGAACTCATTGGAGAGTTAGCACATGTTGAACGCTTAACAACACAAGGATTTCAACCTCATATAACTAACTCTAGTATTGACAAGATTATAGAAGAAGCTATTAGCTTACTTCTTTGTGACAAAAATAAGCTCACAATTACCACAGAACATGAACTCTTGACCACGGATGCGAAGCTCTTAACACTTGCTATTAAAAACTTACTGGACAATGGATTAAAATATTCTGAAGATGATCACGCTTCTATCATTACTAATAGCAACAGCATAAAAGTCATCTCAAAGGGAAAAAGTTTAGAACATCCTATTGGGTATTATTTAGAGCCTTTTACTCAAGAAGAAAAAAGAAATGCTGGTTTTGGATTAGGACTGTACATTGTCAATAATATTGCCAATCGTTTAAACTATAGTTTAAATTATTATCATAAAAATGGACATAATATTTTTGAGTTGAGATTAAAGTAGCGTGGGTTTTTAAACCCACAAAAATATAAAAAATTACTTTCTATAAAATTGGTGTTGCATACCCATTAGTACGTGCTGCCCAACCTTTCATCCATCTACTTTCATTTTTAGCAGGTGGTGAGTTTCTGACTCTACGCTCCAAAATTGCTTTTGCTGAACGTGAAAACTCCATCAGTGCAGAAGGTCCAGCTTGTACTGGTCTCATAGTTTGAAGTACTTGAAGTAATCCCCAACCTTGATTGTTGTAACGTTCTGTAGCTTTAATTCCTTTACCCTTAAAGTTAATATAGTCAATCAATGGATACAACCCTCCTCTTGTAGCAACTAAGGCATTGTAATTGTTGACTATATGTTTTCTATACTGAGGTGCTACATGTTTAACAATCTCAGGAATAGATTCATGTAACCTGTCAAAGAAAAACTCTGTCTGTAATGCTTTTGTATTTAAAAGTAAAGTTTTTAACTGCTGAAACTGTTTATCTCCACGTGAACGCTCAAAAATATCTCTGTTCGCCCAAGGAGCTCCTGTTTTTCTAGCATGTACTAGCCAAGCTGGAATTTGCACGTTCTTGGCAATATAATAGTCAATCATTGCTGGAAAAGTCTCATCAAATATTTTTGGTTGACCTTGTGGATACCAAATAAAATGACCAATACCCAAAGAAGGAAAAGTTTCATTCTTAGACCAAAACATAAGATGTTTAGGGTTTCCAGAAGTCTCATTTTGGTAAATCTTCTCTGCTATTACATTAAGTTCATATTGTGAAAGCTTTGGTCTGCTTACATCTTCAGGGTATTCAACTTGCCCTGTTGTCTGCTTGGTACAAGCTGTTAAAAGGAGTGCTGACATCGCAACGCCTACCCATAATTTTTTAGATATCATCTGTTCTCCTAAAATTTTTTAATAATTATACGCTAAAGTATAGGAGAAAAGAGCTAATAGATTTGTTAATCTTTTATATTAGTATACTAATCACAATAACGTTTCAATAAGTCACCATAAGCATCAATACGACGGTCACGTAAAAATGGCCAAATATCTCGTACTTCTTTGGTTCTTTTTTTATCTATTTGGGCATAAAGTATGCACTCTTTTTTACCTGCTTGTGCAATAATCTCACCTTGTGGGTCACAAACAAAAGAGTTACCCCAAAAGCGAATGCCATCCATCACCGATGAGCTGTCTTTTTCAAAACCTACCCTATTACAAACAAGAACAGGTATGCCATTGGCTATAGCATGGGAACGTTGAATGGTTATCCAAGAATCTAACTGTCGTTTTTTCTCTTTTTTAGAGTCTTCATCAAACCAGCCAATGGCTGTAGGGTAAATGAGAATTTCTGCCCCTTTAAGTGTCATAATCCTAGCAGCTTCAGGATACCATTGATCCCAACAAATCAATACGCCTAATTTCCCAATAGAGGTTTCTATCGGCTCAAAGCCTAAATCTCCAGGGCTAAAATAAAACTTTTCATAAAATCCAGGGTCATCGGGAATATGCATTTTTCTATATTTCCCAGCGACAGTTCCATCTGTATCAAAAACAACAGCTGTATTATGATACAAACCTGCTGTACGTTTTTCAAATAAAGAGGTAACTAAAACAACTCTATATTTTTTAGCAGCCTTTGACCAGAATATTAAATCTTTTTCCCAATCATTGGCATAAGAAAAAAACTTCGTCTCTTCACTTTGACAAAAATATTCACTTTGGTGCAACTCTTGCAATACAATTAACGATGCCCCTTCTATAGAAGCTACTTCTATATCTTGAAGTGTTTTTTTAAGCGTCTTTTTTTTGCTTCCAAAATATTTTTTTTGAATTAATGCTACGTTCATTATCCTACTTTTTAAACAATCTTAGCATAAATCTAAATAAATTGACAATCTATATTTGATTAATAGTAATATTTTTTAATATAATATATTATTTTATATTTTTAAATATTATTTTAAGTTTTTTATTGTTATAATTTAACAAGACCTAAAGGAGTGGAATATGTTTACAAATAAATATTATTTATCTATCTTAATGATTGTGATGCTTAATGGATGTGGTAGTGAAATCTCAAATAATACACCTATTGTCAAAGGTGAGCAGAACTCTTTTACAGATTTAAATTCAGAAGAGCAAGAGACCTTGAGCAAATTGAGTACAAATCAACAAGAGCTTTTAGATGCTATTAATCAAGAACGTTCACAAGCTAGAACCTGTGGATATAGAGGAACATTCCCTGCCGCACCCAAACTAACTTGGAATTCAGAACTTTATGCAGCAGCACTTGAACATGTAACTGATTTAGCATATTCCAATACTTTTGCTCATGATGGTTCAGGTACAGAGTATGACATCACAGGTAATGGAAAGCCCAGTAAATTTTATGAACGTATTGTTGCAAATGGATATAGCAACTATTTTTCTGTTGGTGAAAACATTGCAGGAGGACAACGCAATCTAAAAGAAGTCATGAAAGCATGGATGGCAAGTCCTAAACATTGTGAAAATATTATGAAAAGTACCTATAGCGAAGTAGGCATAGCAGTTGTCATTAAAAGTGACAGTGACTATCAAGTCTATTGGGGACAAAACTTTGGAAGCAAAAAAAAGTAAGCTTTAAAATGGAATCTGCATTGTAGAACAATGCAATGACCCACCCTCTTCAATAAGCCGTGAACATTCAATGGGAATTATCTCTTTGTCTTTAAAAAAATCTTTAAATGTTTCATGTGCTATTTTATCTTCTTTGACTGAGTAAGTAGGATAAATCAAAGCCCCATTTGTAATTAAAAAATTCACATAAGTAGCAGGTAAACGATTATTATCACTATCATATTTAGCAGTAGGCAAAGGCAAAGCCAATAAATTATAAGCATTCCCCTCACTATCTTTAAATGTTTTTAATTGCTTTTGCATCTGTTTTAACTCAACATAGTGTTCATCTGCTTCATCTTTACACTCAACATAAGCAATGGTATCCGAGGAGACAAACCTAGCCAAAGTATCTACATGTGAATCGGTATCGTCCCCAGCCAAATACCCATAATCAAGCCACAAAACTCTTTTAGCTCCTAAATACTCTTGTAGTTTCTCTTCAAGCTCATCTTTAGACAAACCACCATTACGATTTGGGTTACACAAACACGCTGTAGTGGTTAAAATAGTGCCTAATCCATCAGAATCAATCGCTCCACCCTCTAAAACAAAATCTATGCTCTCTAATGGTGCAACTCCCATATAACCTTTGTTATGAAGCTTCTTATTCACCTCATTGTCCAAAGCAGACTCAAACTTTCCACCCCAGGCATCAAACTTAAAATCAAGCAGTTTAACCTCATCATCTTCAATGACAGATATATACCCAAAATCACGTATCCAAGTATCGTTAGTAGCTATCTCTATAAAACTTAAATTACGTGAAGAACAAAATAGAGAACTAACCTCTTCTTTGTCATCACAAATAATATAAACAGGTGTTGTATAGGCAATGGCTTGTGCCGTACGTATAAATGGGGTTAAAGCAGATTTTAAATCATTATTCCAATCTGAGTTTTTATGAGGAAAAGCCATAAGTACGGCTCTTTGTTTCTCCCATTCTGCTGGTAAATATTTCATTTT
>OBIK01000038.1_pt1 | contig 15849 bp, 14 predicted proteins | sample 1496171 | NCBI WGS metagenome assembly OBIK01 (sample SAMEA3367191, study PRJEB22510) | hydrothermal vent metagenome | biome: marine hydrothermal vent; material: sea water | place: Cayman Islands | collected 2012-01-19 | depth 2308 m | reverse complement strand
TATCTTGGTTCAAGTTGATTGTGAGGGGAAGCAAGAGCCTAATCTTTAGGCTCTTATTGGTTCTATTTAAAATCAGGTTGTGGAGTTTTTAGTGTACTCTTTGGAAGTTGAGGGTAATTAATTTCAGGTTTACGACCTTCTAGTGTTTTGAGGAAAGTAACAATCTCACCTGCTTCTGCATCTGTAATCTTAATACCCAATTGGATTTTTCCCATCTCTTTAACTGCTTCGGCTAAATCCCACTCTGCACCGTTGTGAAAATATGGGGCAGTCTCTGTTATATTTCGTAGTGTTGCTGTTTTGACCATACCTTTTGCATCACCTTTGAAATCACCTATATTAGCATATTTAAATTTTCCTGTAACAGCAAATGGTTGCATTGTTCCACCTAGTGCGATGCCATTGTGACAACTTACACACCCTTTGGCTATGAACGTATCAAGACCTTTTATCTCTGCTTTGTTTAGAGCATCTTTTTTGCCATTTAAGAAATCATCAAACCTTGATGGTGTGACAAGCGTTCTCTCAAAGATACCGATGGTAGCTGTAATCTTTTCAAAATCTATCTTGACATCTTTGCCATAAGCTTTTTTGAACTCTTCAACATATGCAGGGATAGAGTTAATTCTCTTCTCTACTAATGCTTTTGGAGATGCCATCTCTGGTTCTGCTTGCATTGGTCCTTGTGCTTGGTCTTCTAAGTCTGGGCTTCTACCATCCCAAAATTGTGATTTGGAAAATACAGCATTGTAAACAGTTGGAGAGTTTAGGTGGTGTGGGTTAGCTGTCCATTTATGACCCACGGCAGCTGATACACCATCAACTCCACCTAGACCCAAGTTGTGACAGGTGTTACAGGAGATGATTCCACTTTTTGAGAGTCTTGGCTCAAAAAATAGTTTTTTACCAAGTTCAACTCTCTCATCTGTGATTGTTTTGTTAGGGTCTATGAGTTTTGAAAGCTCTGCTTTGTCTGTTGGAATGGCAACAAGCCCACTCTCTTTTGCTTTTTCTAGTGTTGAGGTTGCTCCAAACAGTAGTGAGGTAGCTATTAGTGAAGTTGCGATAAGTTTGTAAGTTTTCATCCATAATTTCCTTTTATATATTTAATCGAAAGGAATTATAGAATAAGAGGTATTAGAGGGTAATTAATATTTTTTTATAATATTTCTAATGAATAGAGTTGTTTACTTTTTAGTTTTCTTTATCTCATCTTTAAAAGCAAGAGTAGGGTTAGACATGGCGTAAAAAGTATATCCCAACAACGCTACAACCCACGGAGCAAAAAAGCCAAGTATTGCTCCAAAAAAGATAGAGATAGCCATAGGTATTTTAAAAAATATGGTCGCTAAAATAGCCCCTGTAATGGTCGTAATTAAAGATATATAAAGGACTATCTTTATATATTTTTTATCTATATTCTCCATCTATAAAAAAAACTTTGTCATTGATGTTAATGCTTCTGCCATTAGAATTTCCTTATTTTTTTAATATCTATAATGCCATCAACAACTATACCTATTTTTTGTTGACAAGCCAATGAGGGAAGTGAAATATAGTTTTTATGTTGTAAGCCTTGATGAAAGTGACCTTCTATAATCAGAGAATTTTTTGGATAGTTTTTAATAATCGCATCAAATCTCTTTTGATACCCGATAAACTCTCCACATATATTTTTCTGTTTTAGTCTCTTCATACGATGGTCTATAATTTGCTTTTCAAAAGGTCTTAGTAGGAGTAGGGTGTTTTTTCTTCTTAGTATATTTGAGTAAAAGTTATATCCAAATCCTGTTTTGTGTTTGTCTCCATGTGAGAGGTAAACATCTTGTTGATTTAATTTATAATGAACAGGTTGTTCTTGTCTACTATAAACATCTATATGAGGAAAAAGCTCTTTTAAACAAAAATCATGGTTTCCCTCTAAGTAGATAATCTCTATTCTCTTGGAGAGTTTTTGAAGCAGAGTTATCGCCTCTTGTGAGAAATTTTTGATATACTCATTGTGTCCAAATAGTAGGTCAAAAATATCACCCATAAGAAAGAGTTGAGGTGTTTTTAACGCTTTGCTCTCTAAGGCTTTTAAGATAGTTAAAAACTCATCTCCATGATGAGGGTAGTGTGCATCTGCTATAAAAAGAGCATTCTCTTTTATCTCCCTTGACATACTTGACAAACTCCATATAGGTTGATTTGAGAGCTATTTAATTTAAAATCAGCTATCTCTAGGGTCTTTTTTGTTTTTGAGTTTATCTCTCTATCTTGGATATCTCCACACTCTTGGCAAATAAGATGAATATGGTCATCTTTTTTCAGTTCATATTTTAATTTTTCACCATTGATAGGCACTTCTATTATGACACTGTTTTCTTGCATAAGGATAATATTTTTATAGATAGTAGCTAGAGATAGGGTAGGGTACTGCTCTTTGACATCTTCGTATATATCATCTATATTAATATGTCCTGCATATTCTATAGATTTTAAGATACTAGTTCTCTGTATGGTGGCTTTTAAATCATTCTCTTTTAGTAGTGATATGTAATCTGTCATGATTTTTTGCCTTTATGTTTTTTTCTTCCCACGTAAAAACGTGGGAGTAGTATTATAAATCGTCAGCGTGTTTTGCAAGATAGTCAGCAACACCTTCTGTGTCTGCTTTCATACCCTCGTCACCTTTTATCCAACCAGCAGGACAAACTTCACCATTTTCGTTTGTGAAAATCATGGTATCTACCATTCTAATCATCTCATCAATGTTTCTTCCAAGTGGTAAGTCATTAACAACTGCGTGTCTAACTGTACCATCAGCATCAATCAAAAAAGAACCTCTAAGAGCAACAGCATCATCAAGAAGAACATCATAATCTCTAGCAATCTGCTTAGTGATATCTGCTACAAGTGGCATATCAACTCTACCAATTCCACCTTGGTTTATAGGTGTTTCTCTCCATGCAAAGTGTGAGAATTGACTATCTACAGATACCCCAATAATATTCACGCCTCTTTCTCTAAAGTCTGCTGCTCTTTTTGAGAATGCAATGATTTCTGATGGACATACAAATGTAAAATCTAGTGGATAGAAGAAAAGTACTGCACCTTTTTCACCTAGGTTTTCCATTAGGTTAAAATCTTCAACTATCTGTCCGTTTGCTAGTACTGCTGTTGCTGTGAAATCTGGAGCTTTATTTGTTACAATCATGTTGTTTTCCTTGTTTTTTTAAATGATAATTTTTATTTGTAACGAAATAATATCATAGTAAAATTAAAATAGGATAAAATTTGTCTTCTTTATCTTTTATCTTTTACTTTCCTCTTCTCTTTTATCACTAAATTAACAGGTTTAGCCGTATTTTTACCAATATACTCAGTAGCACCTTCAAGCAAGATAGGTACAATGTTTTTTAAATCTTTTGACTCACCAACTGAGGATACATCAACTCTCCAAAGCTCTTTTCCTGCTTGGTTCTTTGCAAGTATTTCGATGTAGCGATTGTATAGAGTATATGTTTTTTGATAGGTTGAGTAGCCACTATACATAAAATCACTCCAAAATGGGTGGTAGTATCCGTGGGAGAATCCAAAAGATATATTTGGCTCTGTGTAGGTTCTTGTCTCCTCTTTTACCTTCTCAATACCATAATCAAAATAGATGGTCTGTTCAGCTGACTCTGGGGTATATGGTTGAGAGTAGCCTTGACGATTTAAAATCTCTATTAGTTGTGAAGAGTGTCGTAAAAACTCTAAACTATTGGCATCGGTATTTGTTCCTAGAGGTTTGATCTGATAGGTAGAAGGGGCGATGTTTTGCTTTGGGTTGTTTATCGCGTCTATACTTACTCGGTATTTGTTAACCATAGGAGTACAGCCTGTAGCTACTATCATAATAATTAGGATACTTATGGTTTTATATATAGTTTTTCTCATCTCTATCCTTTAACCTTTTAACATTATCTTACTATAAGTTTTCTTTGTGTAAGGATTGTGTAGCCTTTATATGTGAGACTATCTGCTTGTCAAGCCAATACGTTGGTTTAAAAATAGACCCCTCTATGAAACCAACATGACCTCCATGCTTTGAGATATTTATGGTGATATGAGATGAAATCTCTTCTTCTTTTGGTAAGATTTCAGGAGTCATAAATGGGTCATCAAGAGCATGGATAATAAGTGTAGGGGTGGTAATATCTTTTAAAAACTGTTTTGCAGAGCATTTTTGATAGTAGTCATAAGCTGAATCATAGCCATGAATAACAGCCGTATATCTCTCATCAAACTCTCGAATAGTTTTAATGTTTTTGACAACCTCTTCATCTATCCCTAGTAGTGATTTCATATCAAATTTTTTATATTTCTCCAAAAGAGTGCTTCTAAGAGCTTTTAGTAGATGCTCTTGATAGTTTTTTGAGAATCCTTGTTCTATAGTATCAGCCGAGATCTCTAGTTGCATTGGAGCAGAGATAGAGACAGCAGAGAGCAGGGGTGATGTCTCTTTCCACTCACCCAAAAGTTTTAGAAGCATATTGCCTCCAAGAGAAAAACCTACAGCATGAAGTGGACTGTTGGGATAGGTTTTTTGGAGATGCTCTATCCACGCTTTGGCATCATAACTATCGCCACTATGGTAAGCACGTGGAAGGAGGTTTTCCTCTTGGTAGCAACCTCTAAAGTGCATGATAACAGAGGCGTAACCCTCTTTTTCAAGCTCGTGCATTAGACCTTGAATATAGGGGGAGTTGATAGAACCTGCCAATCCATGAAATAGTATGACAATGGGTCTATTGTCTTTTGGTGGATTGTTACTCCAAACACACTCTACAAAATCACCATCATCTAAAAAGAATTTTTCAAGTGAGGTGTTGGTGATAAGCTCTTTTCTAAAAAAGGTTGAATATAGTGTTTGGATATGTCGGTTTTTTAGTACCCCTTTGGGATTAAAAACTTTAGTTGTCAAATGCCAAAAGCCCAAACTTCTTAATAAACGCTTCATCTATATCTATAAGCCCACGCTCTTGTAGACTATCTAGTGTCTCTTTTGTACAAAAAGTATCCCCAGGCCATTCGCGTGTAAACCCATCTACTTCACTTTTGTTTGTTCCATCTACTACTATAAATGGTTCTAAAAGTACATCTCTAGTGGCATCTATATTATTAACTACACGCCATACTAGCATATATGGTTCATCTATGTCATTGTTTTTCTTGTCAATAATCACAAGTACTTTGATATGCTTTTGGAGTATGTGTAGTTTTTCTATATCACTTGTTACAGAAGCAGTTTTGTTGACCGTGATAATACAGATAGGGTTTTTGGTATGGGTGAAGTATTGTCTTAACTCTAAAATAGAGCCATCTATCTCTTGCATTTTTTGGAGTAGGGTAGCATCATCAATAGGATTTTCTACACCATTTTCTACTTCATTAGCAGTGGCATCTATTCCCCATTTTCCACCTACTAATGTCTCATCTGCTGTATGGTCAAGAGCATCTATAATCCCTCTTGTAATTAAAAACTTTTTAGGGTCAAGACGATTTAAAATATGTTCTGTAATAGCGATGTCATCACTTAGCTCAGGAGCATTTTCACCTACAAAAATAGCGTGTTTTACAAAACTCATTTGACCCACACCCCAAAAGGCGTGCATGAACTGCTGTGCGTGACCTTTGTAGAGGGTTTTCATTTTACCAAGGATTAGGTTATGGAAGACACCATTTTCAGGCATATAGTAGTCGATGAGGTCAGGAGCCATTGGTTTTAACATTGGCAAGAAGATTCTCTCTGTTGCCCAACCCATGTATTTGTCCTCTAGTGGTGGTTTTCCTACCACGGTTGCTTGGAAAACAGGTTTCTCTTTCATGGTTATGGTCTCTATCTCCATAACAGGGTAGGGTTCTTCTAATGTGTAGTAACCTGTATGGTCACCAAATGGTCCCTCTATCTCCATTTTTTCAGGGTCAACAAAACCCTCTATGACGATATCAACATCTCTAGGAATATAGATATCATTGGTAATTGATTTGACAAGTTGTGCTTTTTTACCTCTTACAAAACCATAGAGAAGCATTTCAAACATACCATGAGGCATCGGGGCTTGTCCACACCAAATATATAGAGGGTCACCACCAATGGCAACGGTTACAGGCATCTTTTTCCCTGCTTTTTGGTATTGGTCAAAGAAGTGAGAGGCATCTTTGTGTATCTGCCAATGCATTCCTAAGTGGTTTTTATCATACTGTTGTAGTCTGTACATTCCAAGGTTTTGCATACCACCATCAAGGCTTTGGGTATAGACTTGTCCCATGGTTATAAACGCTCCACCATCCTCTTCCCATGTTTTTAAAACAGGTAATTTATTTAAGTCTACCTCATTTTTAGGGATAATAATCTCTTGACACGCTCCTTTTTTACTAGAACGTTTTGGGAATACATTTTTAAGAGCAAAGAGTTCAGGTATCATCTTTAACTTCTCCATAAACCCTGCTGGTGGCTTTAGTTTTAGAAGCTTATCAATCCCTTGTGCTACATCATTAGGGTGTTTTGCAAATATCTTTTCTGTTAACTCTTTGTTGGCAAAAATATTCATAAGTACAGGCATATCGTATTCTATATCTAATCTTTTGTTGATAGGTTTGGTGAATAGGATAGGGCGAGAGTTATCAGTTTTTACCTCTATATAAGCGATGTGAGGGATTTCTAGTTCTACGTCTAGGGGTTCGTCTATAATTCTTAGGTTACCGTTATCTTTTAGCCATTGTACTACATCTTGCATTGTTGCTCCCAATTTTAATGGTGCAATGAATTGCACCCTACATTTTTTGGGGTATTATATCTTATTTTGATAAGACCATAAGTTTAATTCTGTTTTTTACTTTGACACCGATTTTAATACGGTTTAGTTTTACTTTTTTGTTGGCATTCCATAGGATTTTTCCATTATGAACTTTAACTCTTGTCCAACCATTGTTGGAGATGAAAATTTCTGCTGATTTAATACTTTTGTCCTCTAGTGTCACTTCAACAGTTTTGACTATTTTGTTTTTTGGAAAGGTTGTAGGTTGTTGAAAACTAACTCCACAAAGCTCTTTGAATTTTAGATAGAGTTTAAAAGGGGCTTTTCCAACAAGGGCAGAACGGTCGAGGTCATATTCATCTGAACACTCACCATGAACAGCACCAATGTTCTGGTTAAATACAGCTTTAAAGTTATATTGCTCTACAACTTTTTTAACTCTATCGTCAGACTCACCATAAGCATAAACAAAAAGTCTAGGTTCATAGTTCAGATGTTTTTTCATAAGAGCTAAACCTTTGTCCATATCTTTTTTTATAGCTTCATCACTCATCTGTCCATAGTGACCATGTCCATAGGTGTGAAACTCAACATCACCATATTTTTTTATCTCTTTTAATTGTTTCCATGAGACATAATCTCTGTATTTTTTCTCTGTATATTTTACAGCTATAAAAAGGGTAAAAGGGTAGTTGAACTCTTTAAAAACAGAGAGTCCATTGGTATAAAAAGTTTTGAACCCATCATCTATGCTCAAAGCGACCCAATTATTAGGAACTTTCTCTTTTAACTTTATCTTGTTAACGATCTCAATTAGAGGAACAACTTTATAGTTATTGTTTTTAAAGTAGTTGAATTCGCGTCTGAGTTCTTTAGTTGAAGTGTTTGTTGTGGGGTATCTAGTATCATCAAATCGGTGATAGACAAATATATGCCCATCACTCATAAGATATGGTGACAAAAGTATAAGGAGGAGGAGAACTTTTATCATTATATATTAAATAAAATGGAGATTAATCCATCTGCTTTCTTAAAAATGTTGGTGTGTCCAAGTAGTCATCACTACTATTGTATCCACCTACTACTTTTGCAGAGTTAATAGGGCGTTTAAGTGTTCCATGCACAGGTCGTCTAAGCTCTGTTGTATTCACCGTTGCTGCAACCTCTTGGGTAGGTGCATCTTCTACTATGTCAGTAGGGTCTTCAAAGCCTGTAGCGATAATAGTTAACTTAACACTATCAATTGGAATATCTTCTGAGGTAGTTGTACCAAAGATGATATTTGCCTCTTCATCTGCATTCTCCTCAACGATATCCATCGCTTCTGAAATTTCAGCTAGTGGATAATCAGGGTGAATATGGAAGTGTACCAAGATACCCATAGCCCCATCAATAGATAAATTATCAAGAAGTGGAGACTCAATAGCTGTTTTAGCAGCATCATATGCAGCACTACTACCTTGGCTCTCACCAACACCCATAAGTGCTAATCCTCTATGACTCATAACTGTTTTAACATCAGCAAAGTCAAGGTTGATATCATTTGCTCCATGTGAGAGAATAACGTTTGAAATTCCTCCAACGGCTTGTGCTAGAACATTATCAACTAATCTAAAACTGTCTCTCATTCCAAGATTTTTCTCTACAATAGATAGTAGTCTCTCATTTGGAACAACGATAATAGAATCGGTCTCTTTTTTAAGCTCTTCAAGTCCTGCTTTTGCTAGTTTTTTTCTTTTTCTACCTTCAAAGGCAAAAGGGCTAGTGACAATGGCAACAGTTAATGCACCAATCTCTTTAGCTGCTTTTGCAATAACAGGTGCAGCACCTGTACCTGTACCACCACCAAGACCAGCAGATATAAATACCAAGTCAGCACCTGTAAGCATAGTTTTTATACTATCATAACTCTCTTCGGCTGCTTCTCTACCTACTTCTGGTTTCATTCCTGCACCCAATCCTTTGGTTGCATTCATACCAAGTTGCATCTTATATGGTGCTAGTGAAGCGTCTAGGGCTTGTGCATCTGTATTGGCAACAAGGAGGTCAATCCCTCCAATCCCCTCGTTTATCATGTGGTTAATCATGTTACCACCACCACCACCGACACCGATGGCTTTGATTTTTGCTCCATGAACCCCTGCTCGTGATTCTGTTATGTTAAACTCTTCCATTTCTTCCTCCTTTTAGTAGAATTAAAATATCTTTTTTAATTAAAATATCTTTTTTGCCCAATCCATAAAACTTTGGACAGGGTTATTGTTGTTGCTCACTGGCTCTTTTGTTAAGTCAGTAAATAAATCATGTGAAGATTTCTCTTCAAATGAAGGTGTTGAAACAGCAATTTTTGGTCTTGGATTGTTATCTATAGCGATATCACTCAATGACTCTTTTGGAACATAATCTTTTGAGTGTAGCATCTTTTTAGTACGGTCAAGCTCATACTGTGTGTACTCTCCTGCTTCATAAAGCAGTAGACCAATTGCTGTTACATACTCTGCTGAATCTATCTCTTCAATCATCTTGTTTAGTGTTTGAGGTCTTCCAATACGTATTGGCATATTTGGCACGAGTGCTTGTGCTAGTTCTCTTGTTCCCTCAATATGTGTCATTCCACCTGTTAGTATGATACCTGAACCTAAATAGTCTGTTAATCCACTAGAGATAATAGATTTAGATAAAATATTTAATATCTCTTCCATTCTACTGTAAATAATATTATGTACAATATCAAGTGATACTTTATTATAGTTTGTCTCATCACCTATAATTGGTAAATTGACATTTTGGTTTGTATCATTTTGTTGCAGTAGACTTCCACGATATATCTTTAACTGTTCTGCGATATCAAGTGGCGTATGTAGTGCAATAGATAGGTCATTGGTGATATGATTTGAACCAACTGCTAAAAAATCGTTATACTGTATAGCATTTCCCGAGTGTATAACGAGATTAGAGGTCTGTCCACCCAAATCAATAACAGCAACACCACGCTCTCTATCATCTTTTGATGTAACAGCGATAGATGAAGCATATCCTGATAGAACTACTTTTCCTATCTCTATACCTGCAGCATTAACTGCTTTTTTAAGATTTTCGAGACTAGATTTTGCTGTCATAACAATATGTGTTTCAACTTCCATTCGACTGGCATTCATTCCATATGGGTCATCAATACCATCTTGTTCATCAATTTTAAATTTATATGGTAGCACGTGCAGTATATCAAACTCATTTGGTATATTTGCATTATAAAGTGCTGTTTGCATTACTCTATTTATCTCATTTATAGATATATCATTATTAGGAATATTTACAACACCAGTTGAGTTTGTACTCTTTGCGTAAACGCCAGAGATAGAAATTGTGGCAGTTGTAATATTAATACCTGATACTCTTTTTACATCATCTACAGCTTTTTTAATAGCTTTTGATGCAAGTTCTATATTTGTTATTGTACCTTTTTTGATACCTTGTGAATTAGCAATACCATGACCACTAAACTCTACAATTCCATCTGATGATTGTCCTATGATTGCACATATTTTAGTTGAGCCGATATCGATAGCTAAGATAGGTGTACTCAATTGTTTATCCTTAGGGTTCGTTATTTGTAAAATTCTGTAGGATACTTCTTGTCCAATGTTCTCATTAGATTTGTCTCAAACACATCGTTTTTCATTCGATTTGCATTTTGATATAGACCCTCTGTCTCATTTTTATCAATTGTAATTATTTTCTGTTCAACAAGTTGATAGACAATTATCTTGCTTCCTATAGATATGATACCCTTTTCTTCGTTTGAAGTAAAGAGTTTTGAAGCGAATGTTGAGCTTTCTTGTTTATTTAATCCTAAAATCTGTTTTTCACTATTTTTTAATGTTAAAAACTCAGAGATTTTTCCCTTTTTGTTCTCAATATCTATCAACGTACTTTCTGCTAAATTAGCCAATTTCTCTTTAGATATGTCACTTTTGTAAACAGGTAATACAGTTTCTTTAGCTTCTTCAAAGGTTTTGGTTGTTGCCTCTTTAATATCAACTATTTTTAATGTCGCATATCTATTGTTTACTATTTTAGGTTTTAAAATATCACCTTTTGATTTTGATTTAATATCTTTCCATACATCTTGTGAAATTCTAAAATCATTCACATCATAAGTGATGCTCTCATCTTTTTTTATCTCATCCTTTTTAAATGCAATATATTTCTTCTTTGCTGCTTTTTTTGATTTTTCAAGTTGTACATCAATGGTCACCTGCTTTTTTGCCTCATCAAAAGATTGTCTCTCATTCATCTCATTGGTGTAATTAAATCCATGTTTAGCATAGAATTCATTTAGCTCTATATCAGTGACATTAATATCTTTTGACTCTGTCCAAACAACATCAAACGTATACTGCTTGGTCGTTTTGTACTGCTCTTTTCTCATCTCCCAAAATGCTTTTAATTTATCATCATCAACGGTCACATTAATATCATCTTCTGATAATGAAATATATTTAATCTTATCAGCAATCTCAAAAGGGGTAGTAAACGCTTTTAACTCGTTATCTAAGACTTCAATATTTAGAATAGTAAAAAGCTTTTCAATTACCATACCTTCTCTAATATTGTTCTCAAAAAGTTTAGGAGTTATTCGGTTATTTTTTATGTAACTTTTATAGATACTTTGTTCAAATTTACCCTCTTGTTGGAAAGCAGGTATTTTAGTTAGTTTATCAGCTACCTCTTTATCTGAAACTATAATACCAAACTCATTAGCAAGATTTAATATTTTAGCTTGTGCTGTCATATTATTAAGAACTTGCTCTTGAAGACCCATCTTCTCTGCTTGTTCTTTATCAAATTTACCTTGGAACATTTGATTATATCTTGAGTATAAGTTACTGTACTCCATCTGAAATTTTTCTCTATCTAATTCAATCTCTCCAACTTTTCCTAAACTACTACTTTTTATACCAAAAGAGAAACCTGTCGTTGCTCCTGAAAAAATAAATGAAATGGTGGCTATCCATATCGTAATAATAAGAAATTTATTATTCTTCTGCATCCATGAAATCATGTTAATATTACCTTAATTAAAAATTTGCACAATTTTAGTCTACTTGTTGTTAATTATTAATGAAATCGTTAGAATAATGCTACTATATTGGCTTAAAAAATATTATAGAGTGATGGAGAGAATAATGAACCATAATAACACGCAGTTAGTAACAGATGATTTAAAGCATATTTGGCACCCTTGTACACAGATGAAAGACCATGAGACACTTCCTCTTGTGGCAATAAAACGTGGAAAAGGTGTCTATCTTTATGATTTTGAAGAGAAGGCGTATATTGATGCGATAAGTTCATGGTGGGTCAATATTTTTGGTCATGTCAATGAGCATATTTCATCAAGAGTAAAAGAGCAACTCGATACCTTAGAGCATGTTCTGTTGGCAGGATTTACGCACAAACCAGCTGTAAAGTTAGCAGAAAAACTTGTCAACTTGACCCCCAAAGGTTTAGAAAAAGTCTTTTTTGCTGATAACGGTTCAAGTGCCGTAGAGGTAGCACTTAAGATGAGTTTTCATTATCATAAAAATAGAGGAGAAAATCGACCCCTATTTTTATCACTCTCTAACTCCTATCATGGTGAGACCATTGGTGCGTTGAGTGTAGGTGATGTTGAATTATACAAAGAGACCTATGCTCCACTGCTTATCGCTTGTATTCAGACCCCTGTACCAAAAGACCAGACCAAAGAGAGTGCCAAAGAGGCTATTATCGAGCTAGAGAAACTCTTGGAGAGTAGGGGAAGTGAAATTTCAGCTTTCATTATAGAACCGTTAGTCCAAGGTGCAGGAAATATGCATATGTATCACCCTCTATATATAACGTTAGCAAGAGATATCTGTACCAAATATGGTATCCATCTAATTGCTGATGAGATTATGACAGGTTTTGGACGAACAGGGACAATGTTTGCGTGTGAACAAGCCCAAGTGACCCCTGATTTCATGACCCTATCAAAAGGTTTAACAGGTGGTTATCTACCTCTATCTGTGGTAATGACCAGCGATGATGTTTATAACGCTTTTTACTGTGATTATAGTGAATACAAAGCTTTTTTACACTCTCATAGTTATACGGGAAATCCCCTAGCTTGTGCTGCTGCCTTGGCTACTATGGAGCTATTTGAAGCCTCTGATGTGATAGGAGAAAATAGAGAAAAATCAGCCTATATCTTAGAAAAACTACAGAAGTTTAAAGCACTTCCAAATGTTAAAGAGATACGACAAACAGGAATGATAGCAGCCGTTGAACTACAAGGGTACACAACAGAAGAGAGAATAGGATTAAAGGTATATCAGTATGGATTAGATAATGGTGTTCTGCTCCGTCCTCTTGGGCATATTGTCTATTTCATGCCACCTTATATTATAACTTATGAGGAGATAGATAAGATGATAGATACTGCATATGAGGCGATAGAAAACCTCTAAAATAATAACAACCATCGAGTATCATACAATTATTATGATACTCGATTAAATCGCCCATCTTTTAGGTGCTAAAAATCCATACTAGCCCCAATAAAGGTATAAGTCCCTACATTAGCACCCAATCTATTATCAACTTTCTCATCAAACAAGTTATTAACACCACCATTGATTCTGTACTGATTTTTATCACCAAACGCATAAGAGGCTGTCAAATCAACCAAAGTATAATCTTCTGTCGTTTTATCTACTTTCATTTTCATAAGCTTATTATTCACCTCTTTCATCTTTACATCTGAATACTCTTGTTCACCTATGTAAGTAGCTAAAAATCCAACTTTAAGAGCTTTGCTTAGAGGGATATTTATATTCGCAGAGATGGTTCTCTCAGGTGTGAACTCTAGTGATTTACCTGTCTCTTTGTTCTCTGTTTTCATCTCATTGACTGTTAAAGCTGTGTAGACTCCTGAGTCAAACTCATAACCTACTCGTGCCTCTACCCCTTTAGTCTCTGCCTTACTCACATTTTTAAAAGTAAATGAGTTGGCACTCTCTCCTTGGACTTGCTCGATTCTATCTTCTATCTGATTTAAAAATAGTGCTACATCATAGTCAAAGCCACTGTTTTTACCACCAACAGCTACCTCATAAGAGTTGGTAAACTCTGGTTTTAGGTTATAACCTGTATGGTCAGCACCAGTCATAAGTCCAGCAGGAGTCTGCTTGTGAATATACATCTCTCTAATATCTGGTGTTCTATATGCTTGTGCAAAGTTGGCTCTTAAGTTTACGCCACCATCAAGATTTTTAACAGCTCCTAGTCTAAAGGTTGGTTTATTATCTGCATTAGAGATGGCATCGTATCGCCCACCTGCTATAACATTTAAAGTGTCAGAAACCTCCCACTCATCTTGCAAGTAAACAGCTTGATAGTCCACGCTTTTGCGTGTCATATCTTTTGAAAAGGTAAATACAGAAGAGTCTCTTTTTTCATCTCTATGTTCAGCACCTATGGTTAAAAGGTGAGCATCGTTAACAGCGTAGTTTGCCATTACTTCATAAGAGGTAATATCTACATCGGCATCCATACTATTGGCACCTGATTTTGCCTCATTTGGGAAACCAAAATCTTTATAGTGCTTCATGGTAGTGGTATTTCGTTTCTCATAAAAGCTATTATAGATTTTAAAATCAAGAGCCAAGTCATCATTTACCATCCACTTAAGGTCTGCACCTATGTTACGTCTGCTATTTTCATCATGTGAATTTACAGGAACATTCCAAGCAGGACACATACCCTTTGGGTGACCTTTTTTATCTATAAAACTTATCGGTGTTCCATCAGGTCTATGCCCCACAATAGGGTTTTTGGCATGTCCAACAGGTGCTCTAAAACCAAAAGGGTGAGCAGATGCATTGTATGTTCCCCATCTCTCCTCTTCCATATAAGAGAGGTCAAGACCTGCTGTCACATTGTCCGTTACATCATACTCCAAACGCGTACCCACATTGATGATGTCTGCTTTTTCTCTGTAAGTTACATCGGTATCATAAGTAGGTTTCATAGAAGAGTTTAAAATATCATCTTTAAAACGGTTATAATCATCGACCCCTGCTTGTCTATCAGCATCTGCATCTGAACCATTACTTCCTACATATTTAGGCTTTACACTTCCATCTGCTTGTAGATAAAAAGGTGTACCATTAGGTGTTTTTCCCCCTGGTACTAGATAACCTGGCAGTGCTACACCTCGCAACTCATCTTGAGTCTTTTTATTACTACCAAGACGAATTTTTGTTTTTTCTCTCTGTGTGTATGGTGTAGAGTGCATCTTAGAACCATAAACGCTATAACGAAATTTTCCCTGTGAGCCTCGAAAGTTTAGGTTTATGTCTGAGTTTGCCCCGTCACCCTCTGTGTTTGCTCCATATTTAAAACCCACAGTTCCCTCAAAAGCCTCTTTTGGTTTTTTGGTAATAATATTGATAACCCCACCAACAGCGTCAGCTCCATAGAGTGAACTCATAGCACCCTTTACAATCTCTATCTTCTCTATCGATGAAGCTGGGATTCTGTCCATATCATACGGGTTACTCACCTCTCCACTTAGTCGCTTTCCGTCAATAAGAAAAAGTGTATTGGTCGCCCCCATACCTCGAATAGAGATAGAAGATTTAGACTTAGCAGAGGCAGCAGGAAAAGTTCCAAACTGTCGAATAATCCCAGGTGTTTTGTTAATGATCTCTCCGAGTTGAGTAGCTCCCATCTCCTCTATTTTCTTCTCATCAATAACAATAACAGAAGCAGAGACACCCTCTATATTTTTCTCTGTTTTTGTTGCTGTAGTGATAACGGTAATATCCTCTAATTTCTCATCAGCTTGTGCCATATTGAGGATCAATACAGATGCTGTAATGGATAGTAAAATTCTATTCATAAAATTACTCCTTTTATTTTGTAATATTATGATTTTAATATAATTTTACTATATTGTCTTGAAAGTGATAACTATTCTTATTATATAAAAATTTAAAAACTCACTCCAAAACAAATTCTACATTAACAGAAACAT
>OBIK01000037.1_pt1 | contig 16187 bp, 17 predicted proteins | sample 1496171 | NCBI WGS metagenome assembly OBIK01 (sample SAMEA3367191, study PRJEB22510) | hydrothermal vent metagenome | biome: marine hydrothermal vent; material: sea water | place: Cayman Islands | collected 2012-01-19 | depth 2308 m | reverse complement strand
TTGGGTTAGTTTTTTCTCTTTTCTAGCCTCTTTAATGGCTGTTCCAATTAAGAATGATAAGTAACTCTACCCACAAACCGAAATCTCACTACACTTAATCAAAACTAAAACCTCATCACCATCACTCAACCCCATATCCAAAGAAGCCTCTAATGTCACCACACTCTCAAATCTAAAGCCCTCTACACTAAGTTGTATACTACTTAATAATCTACCATTATTAACAGTAATCACTTTTGCATGAAGTTGATTGGCGTAGCTTATGAGACCTGTGAAGTTTTTGGCAATAGATATATTGGTTGATTTTACACTTAGTTTAGCCGTACTCTCTATTTCCAATAGCTCATTTAGTTCTAAACTTAACATTTTGATAGTTTGATTACCAAATTCAAAAGAGACTAGATGTAGGTTTTCTATGTTCTCTATCTGTGTGACCATGGCTGTGAATTTGTTCATGGAGTGATATATCCGAACTTTTCAAATATAGTTTTGGCTTTTTTACTTAAAATAAAAGCAAAAAATGCAGAGGCTTCTGCTGATTTTTCTCCATGTTTTAATAGCACGATACCTTGATCTATTGGGGTGTATAGTTTAGAATCAACATCTGCCCAATGAATACCCTTTTTAAAATTGGACATTTGAGGACTAAAGAGTGATGATTTGGCAATAAAACCTAAATCTGTAGCTTTAGTCGCATAGGTTACGGTTTGAGAGATAGAGTCTCCGTAGACAAATTTAGATTTAATTTTTTCATAGAGTTTTGCATTTTTTAGAGCTTCTACTGTTGCCATACCATATGGGGCAAGTTTGGGATTGGCTATGGCTATTTTTTTTATATTTTCATCTAAAACCAACTCTATACCTTTTGATAAATTGTGTTCTTTAGAGCTTAAATAGGCTAAAGAGCCTTGTGCATATACTAAAGGTCTTGTGATGGCTTTACCATCTTTGTATAGTTTTTCAGGATAGAGCATATTGGCCGCCATAAAAATATCATAGGGGGCTTTGTGTTGAATTTGAGCAAAAAGTTTTCCTGTACCACCTAAGATAATTTGTACTTTTGTATTAGGATATAGTATGTTAAACTCTTTTTTTAACTCATTTATAGCATAACTCACATTGGCAGCAACGGCTATTTTTATGGTTTTTGATTCGATAGAGAATGTAAGTAACAAAATAATAAATAATAATTTCATTTTTTTCCTTTATGCGATTTATAACAGATAATTCATCTCAAAACGTAGCTCATTATAAGATGGGTCTTTTTTTAAAAAAAGTTCCACCCTCATGTCTCTTATTTATAAGAAAGCTCTTAACATCAAAAAGATTAAAACCTGTTGCTAAAAATGCCTCTTTATCATTATCCAAGATAAACTCAATCGCCTTTAATTTAGAGATTATTCCACCTGTTGCAAACTCATTACGTGAAACCATCTCTAGTTCCAAATCCTCTTTTACTATCATTGATACTTCTCGATAAGCTTTGGCATCTTGGTTCTCTTTTGGGTCTTTATCATAATAGGCATCTATATCAGAGAGAAGTACTAGCAGTTCTGCATCAAAGTAGTGTGCTACATGGGCTGAGAGTTTATCATTATCCCCAAATACAAGCTCCTCAATTGAGGTAACATCATTCTCATTAATAATAGGAACAACACCATTCATGAGTAGATTATCAACTGCTTGTTTTGCTAGATTGGTAATGCTTTTTGAATCGAACTCTGCTGTATTTATAAGAATTTGAGAGCAGAGCATATCATATTTTTCAAAATCCTCTTGATACATTCTCAAAAGATATGATTGTCCTATAGAGGCTAAAACTTGTTTGTTTTGAGTTGAGAACATATCTAGTGGTAGTTGAGAGTATCCTGCTGAAACAGCCCCTGAACTTACCAAGATAACCTCTGTATTTCTATTCATAAGAGTAGAGACTAGCTCTACAATATCTCCCATTCGTTCACGTGCCACTGCCCCATTTTCAGTTAAAACGTGAGAGCCAACTTTTATGACAATCCGTTTATAAGACATTAATTCTCTTTCTCTTGCTCTGAAACAGAAGTTACAAAGTTTTTAAGAGTGTAACGTAACGCCTCTGTATTTATATGAGAGACAGAAGAGATAGGTAGAACAAAAAGTGGGGCATCTTTTGGTAACTCTACTCCAAAATCCTCTTCAAACCCATAAGAGGTATAATCTTTTTTGGCTTTAAATTTATTTAATATCTTATTTGGCTCTAAACCAATATCTTCTAAAAATTTCTCTGTTAACTCATTTACCTCTTCTACAGGAAAAGTATCACACTTAGTAATCGCCACGGCAAATCTTCGACCTGCTAGTTCTGTAGAGTAGCGTTGAAGTTCAACTAATAATGTCTCATACTGATACTGCATCTCACGATAGTTTGCAGCATCTACTAATAAAAGTAGTGTTTTGGTTCTCTCAATGTGTCGTAAAAACTCCAAACCAAGACCACGACCATCACTAGCACCCTCTATAATTCCAGGGATATCTGCCATCATAAATGAGTCAAACTCATCTACCATCACCACACCTAAATTTGGGATAAGTGTTGTAAACTCATAAGCTGCTACTTTTGGTTTAGCATTAGAAATAGCAGCAATAAGTGTAGATTTTCCTACACTTGGGTAACCCACTAGCCCAACATCTGCTATCATCTTCATCTCTAATTTCAAATCCTTAGTAATTCCTGGAAGCCCTGGTTGTGCATAGGTAGGTCTCTGATTTGATGAGTGTTTAAAGTGAGTATTTCCAAGCCCACCTTTTCCACCTTCTAAAAAGAGAACTCGCTCACCCTCCTCTACTAAATCATAAAGAACTTCCTCTGTCAAAGCATCTATTATCTGCGTACCTGGTGGTACAATAATATCAACACTTTTCCCCTTACGTCCATAACGCTTACGACCCTCACCTTGTTGACCATTCTCAGCCTTGATATGGTTTCGCCCTCTAAGTGCTGAGAGTGTATCGGTGTTGTTATCTACTACAAAATAGATATTTCCACCTTTTCCACCATCACCACCATCAGGACCACCGTTGGCTACAAACTTCTCTGTCCAAAATGAGACACAACCTGCCCCACCTTTACCCGAACTTACCATCAAGTCTACACTATCTACAAACATCTGTTTCCTTTTTAACTAAAAACTATTTTAATAAACACTATTATATGTAACGAATATTCTATATAAAAGTAGTTACAGGCAAAATTTTATTTGAAATTATATCTAAAAAGATAAAAAAGGGGGATAACAAAAGATAGACACATAGGTCTACCCTTATATGAATTACGCAGGTACTACAGAAACTCTTTTTTTAGTTTTTGAAACGTTGCTAAATTTAACAACACCTTCAATAAGTGCATAGATAGTGTGGTCTTTACCCATACCAACACCTGTACCTGGATGAACTTTTGTTCCTCTTTGTCTGATAATGATATTACCAGGGATTACAGTTTCACTACCATATTTTTTAACGCCTAAACGACGACCAGCTGAATCACGATTGTTCTGTGTAGAACCTTGACCTTTTTTATGTGCCATATTTTGCTCCTTATGCTATTGATGTAATTCTAACTCTTGTAAAGTCTCTTCTGAAACCTCTTTTAAGCTTTGAATCTTTTCTTCTTCTTTTCTTATAGATGATAACTTTTTTGTCACGACCTTCGTTAATCACCTCACCTTTAACAGTTGCACCCTCTACAAAAGGAGTTCCTACTGTTAACTCACCATTGTCTAAAGCTAAAACTTCTTTGAATTCTACTGCTGCTTTTGGCTCAAGACTCATCTTATCAAAACAGATAATATCACCCTCTTGAACTTTAAATTGTTGTCCACTTGCTTTTATGATTGCGTACATTTGCAAACCCTTTGTTGATTGTTGTTATACCAATAAGAGTATTGGCATTTTTAAAAAGTTTGAGATTATACCCAAAAGAGTTTTAATCTTATTTGAAAGAGTTTGAAGAAAAACAATATTGTTATATTTATGTGAATAAATTGATATTTTATACCATATTAAGGTATACTTTCAGAATTTATTTTAAGAAGGACGGAAAGAATGAGCTGGACACCAAATAGTTGGAGAGCATTTCCTATTAAGCAACAACCAACCTACCCTGACCAAAAAGCACTAAGCGAGGTAGAGGAGATATTGAGCCAATATCCACCACTTATCTTTGCAGGAGAGGCTAGAACACTTAAAGAGAAACTAGCCAAAGCAGGACGAGGAGAAGCCTTTTTACTACAAGGTGGTGACTGTGCAGAGAGTTTTTCTGACTTTAACTCAGCCAATATCAAAAATCTATTTAAACTTATGCTACAGATGAATATGGTATTGATGTACTCAACAGGAAAACCTATAATAAAAGTAGGACGAATTGCAGGACAGTTTGCAAAACCAAGAAGTTCTGATTTTGAAAAAATAGATGGGATAAGTCTCCCCTCCTACCGTGGGGATATCATCAATGGTATAGAGTTCACAGAGGAAGCAAGAGTTCATAATCCTCATAATATGATAAAAGCGTATAACCAAGCAGCGGCGACACTTAATCTTGTGAGAGCTTTTGCAAGAGGTGGATTGGCTGACTTAAACAAAGTACATCAGTGGAATTTAGAGTTTATCAAAGACCATGAACTTGGACAAAAATATGATGAGTTGAGTAAAAAGATAGATGACTCTATGAAGTTTATGGCAGCCTGTGGCTTGACCAGTGACATTACCCCTCAACTACATCAAACCACCCTATTTACTTCACATGAAGCTCTACTTCTTAATTATGAAGAGGCGTTAACTAGAAAAGATGAAACAGATGATAAGTGGTATGACTGCTCTGCTCATATGTTATGGATAGGTGACAGAACTAGAGATTTATCCGAAGCTCATATTGAGTACTTTAGAGGGATTAAAAACCCTATTGGATGTAAAGTTGGTCCAACCATGGGAGAAGATGAGCTTATTGAGCTTATTGATGCTTTAAATCCTGAGAATGAAGAGGGTAGATTAAATCTTATTGTTCGTATGGGTGCATCTAAGATACAAGAGTACTTCCCAAAACTTCTTAAGCGTGTTAGAGATGAGGGTAGAAATGTGGTCTGGTCATGTGACCCGATGCATGGAAATGTGGAGAAGAGTTCAACAGGATTTAAAACAAGAGATTTTGATAATATACTATCAGAAGTATCACAGTTCTTTAAAATCCACAAAGAGATGGGAACGATTGCTGCAGGAATTCACCTAGAGATGACAGGAAATGATGTAACAGAGTGTACAGGTAGTACCTCTTGCCCTATTACTGCTAATGACTTAGGAAGCAGATACCACACACAGTGTGACCCAAGACTTAATGCTGACCAAGCATTAGAACTCGCCTTTATGCTAGGTGATATGATTAACGAGTAGGAATTTTTTCCTACTTTAAACTTCTCATAATACTTTCTGGAATTACTTTTTTAGAAGCATATTTTTTAGCCTGTTCATACCCTACAAATTTCCACCCTGCACTTCCCTCTTTTATACCTATGATTTGACTCTTTTTCTTAATAGTAAAAATATGTTTACGCTTATTTAGTGTAATCTCAGAATCTGTACCCATCTGAGATTTCAATTTATCAAAAAGAAGAGCTTCAAATTTATCATTATCAACAACTGGGGATTTTAGCTCCATAGTCATTTTTGAATCTATAATAGAGTAGACTCCTGCATCATATGGCTTGATATCAGATATATTTTTATAGTCAATATCAGTAATATTAGGTGCTTTGTTACTAGCATAAACATTGGTTAAAGTCTTATGCATTCTCTCTTTAGAGATGAGTGTAAAAACTTTTGGGTAGACAAAACCCAAAAGCACACTAATATCATTATTTATGGTCGCTTGACTATAAGCATTGAGTGCATTTTCTAAACTACTTCTCTGTGTAGATTTTTCAGTTATTACTGAATTTTTACTACTATCAAGTATTCCTGTACACGCAGTAAAAACCAACAGAGAGAGAGATAATAGTACTATTTTTTTCATAATTTGTTCTTCCTTCTTAAAAAATTTTATTATAAAGTATACTATATAAAGTATACTATAAAATATTTAAATCCCCTGTTTCAACATCTCAATACGCTCATTGGACTTATCTATAGTTGCCATATTAACTTCTCTATTTTTGACTAAACTCTTAATAGTATTTACCAATTTTTTGGTACTTACCATGCTTTTTCGTGAGAGTTGATTTCCAAAAAGTAAGATATCATCTCCTGCTCTTATTGCTAGTTTAAGTGTATTTCTTAAGCCATATTTTTTGTTAATAGCACCCATCTGTAAATCATCAGTGATAACCACGCCATCAAAACCAAACTTTTTTCTCAGAAGCCCATTTACTGTTGATTTTGATAGCGTTGCTGGGTATTTTTTATCTAAATTTTTATTAAAAACGTGTGCGACCATTACTGTATCTATAGAGCCTTGATTAGTTAAAATTCTATATGGCTCTAACTCTTTCCATTTCCAAAGCTTAGTTACATCTACAAAACCTTTGTGCGTATCACCCAATGATGAGCCATGCCCAGGGAAATGTTTGACAGAGGTGATGATACCTTGCGAACGCATAGCCTCAATAAAGATTGTACTATAATGAGCTACTGCTTTAGGATTTGAACCAAAAGAGCGACCTAGTTTATAGATAACCTTATTTTGTTTATTGATAGCCAAATCTACATCAGGAGCTAAATTGTAGTTAATCCCTACAGAGCGTAACTCTTTTGCCATATTTGTATAGTGAGTTCTTACCTGAATATCACTCATTTTACTTATATCTCTAGCTTTTGGAAATTTACCATAAAAACCATACTTGCTTTTGAGTCGCTGAACTCGTCCACCCTCTTGGTCAACTGCAATAAGAAGCTTTCCGTCTTTTGAGCATGACTGTAACTGTGCTGTTAGGTTACGAACTTGTTCTTTTGAGTAGAAATTTTTAGGTTTCTTTCTATTTAAAGGGTTAACATCAAAAAGTATAACTCCACCCAAATCATACTCTCGTATATCTCTACATATCTGACTGTTAGGTGCGGCCGTTGTACCCATAAATCCTACCATCAGCATAGAACCTATTTTCTGCTCTAGTGTTTTTTGTACTACTGGGTGATAATCTTCCAATACAACACCCTGCTCTGTTGGGTATAAAAAGCTACTTTCATTGGCTTGTGCTTGACTACTATTACAGCCATTTAAACTCAATAATAAAATTAATACCATACTTTTTTTCATATTTTTATCTCCTGATAATCTATATTTATAATTTCTAAAAACTTGATTATATCTAAGATAACGCTCTTTATTAATATTATTTGGGTATAATTCCCAAAATTTCTGCAAGAGTATATCAAATCTCTTATTTTAGGGCTTACTAAAAAAGTTCCTACCACTAAGCATAACAGATATCCACTTTTTAAAGTGTGATTAATTTGGTGTCAGCTGCAAAAATTGGGATCAATATGACACCATAATAAAAATAAATAATATTTAACCTATTTTATTTTAAATATAGACAATATAGTACCCTAAAAAATTCACTACAAAGAAGTAACAATATGACATTTCAAGATTTTAATTTCAAAGATACCCTAAACCAAGCCATTGATGATGCTGGATTTAAAGAGCCAAGCCCTGTTCAAGCTGACGCTATTCCTCTTATATTAGAAGGTCACGACTTAATCGGTCAAGCACAAACAGGTACAGGTAAAACTGCTGCTTTTGGTCTACCAATTATCCAACAAATGGTTGGAAACAAAGGTGTAGAAGCACTGGTAATCGTTCCAACTCGTGAACTAGCAATGCAGGTTTCAGATGAGCTTTTCCGTTTTGGTAAAACTGCTGGTCTTAAAACTGCTACTGTATATGGTGGTACTCCATATAACAGACAAATAGAGAGAATTAACCAAGCAAATATTATTGTAGCAACTCCTGGGCGACTACAAGATTTACTTAAATCAAACAGAATTAAAATCAACCCAAATTTTGTTGTTTTAGATGAAGCAGATGAGATGCTAGATATGGGATTCTTGGACGAGATTAAAAACATCTTTACCTATCTACCAGAAGAGCGTCAAACACTTATGTTTTCAGCTACCATGCCAAAACAGATTAAAATTCTTGCAGAAAAAATTCTAAAGAGTCCAAAGTCAGTAACCATTACAAAGAGTGAAAGAACCAATACAGACATTACTCAACTCTTCTACGTGGTAGCTGAGTATGAGAGAGATGATGCTCTTTTAAGACTTATCGACTACAAAAATCCAAACAAATGTATTGTCTTCTGTAGAATGAAAAAAGAGGTTGATAGACTTTCATCTTATATGACAGCACAAGGATTTAAAGTAGCAGCCCTTCATGGTGACATGGAGCAAAAGCAGAGAGAGCATACGATTCGTTCATTTAAGCAAGGTCTTGTAGAGATTTTTATCGCTACTGATGTGGCTGCTCGTGGTCTGGATGTGAATGATGTTTCACACGTTTTTAACTACCACATTCCTTTTGATTCTGAGTCTTATGTACATAGAATTGGTCGTACAGGTCGTGCTGGTAATAAAGGTGAAGCTATTACTTTGGTTTCACCAAATGAGCTTAGAACCATTAAACGAATAGAAAAAGATGTTGGAACAGTTATGATAAGTGAAGTTATTCCAACTCGTCAAGAGGTTCAAAGCCGTAAAGATGGTGATTTATTATCTAAAATTGCTGATACAAAAATATCTGCATCAGCTAAAGATATGGTAAAAACACTTCAACATGATATTGATATTGTAACCATTGCTCATCTTTTAGCAACTATCGTTCAAGAGGAGATAGATGTTAAAGGTAAAGATATCATTGGTCTTGGAACAGAAGAGGTTAAAGCACTTATTGAAAGAGCTAAAAACTTCAAAGGTGGAGACCGTAATCGTAGTGGTGGACGTGGCAGAAGCAGAAACCGTAGCCGTAGTGGTGGTAGAAACCGTGATAGAGGTGGACGAGAAGGTGACCGACGTGGTGGTGGAGATAAACGCTCAAGTGGGGGAAATCGTGACAGTAGAAATGGTGGAAGCAGTAGAAATAGTAGAGACAGAGGTAACCGTTAAAAATATTTTTTAGTATAAATTACACAATAAATACATCATTAGTTAGATATAATATAAAAATATTACACATAATATTAACTTAAAATGAAGGACTTACAATGAAAAAAATTTTATTGTCTATACTCTTAACACTAGGATTAACTTTAGCATTTGCTGATGTATTACCAGAGACAGAAGCAGAGACGTTCACACTGATTGATACAGATGGACAGAAAATTAATGTTTCACATACAGAGAAAGGATTAAATTTCCAAGAGCATCAAGGAAAAGCCATTTTCTTAGTTCTCTTTGGTCATATGTGTCCACCTTGTAATGCTGAAATTCCAGAACTTATTGAACTTACAGAGAAGTATAAAGATAAACTAGCTATTGTAGCTATAGAAGCACAGAGATATAGCATGGAAAATCTAAGAACATTTAAAACTAATAAAAATATTAACTACTCTTTAGTTCCAGGAAAAGAGAATGATGATTTTATAGGATACATAGCACAAAGAGCAGGTTGGAGTGGTCAGATTCCTTTTCTAATTGCACTTGATAAGAGTGGAGAAGTTCAAGATATGCTACCAGGTTTTGTTTCTAAGGAGAAATTAGAGGAGTTAATTGTAAAATTAACAAAATAATATTAAACAATAAAGGGAAACATCAGAATGACTATTAAAAAGAGAAGTACTATTTTAGCAACAACACTACTATCTGTTACACTTTTATCAACAACAGGTTGTATACAGAAGCAGCCAGAGAGGGTTATAGGAGAACCCTATTCTAACCCAATTGTACAAAAACAACATATAGGTGCAAAAACTGTGCCATATACACCACAACCTGTTCAATATACCCAAGCACCACCTGTTCAACAATATATACCACCTCAACCTAGCATTCAATATACCCAACCAGCTGTTCAATATTCTCAACAAACACCTATTCCTATATATAAAGAGGTCGAAGAGGAAGGGTGTGCAGATGATGTACCCTCAAATTGTGATATAGGAAGTATCGATAAAAGTCAAATAAGCACTCAATATGCCCAACAATCTTCTAATGGTGGTGTAATGCACACACTCAAATCAATAAAAGGAAAAACTATCCAGATTGGTGAGAGAAAAAATGGATTTACTTTTCCAACCTATCCTGGAAAAGTTGTCATCTTAGAGATGTTTGGTAAAAACTGTCCACATTGTATCAAAGAGATACCAACTCTTAAGAAAATCAAAAGCAGATATGGAAATAGAGTTGAAGTAGTAGGAATACACTCACAAGGAGTCCTTTCAGCTAATGAAGGAAAAAACTTTATTAATAAATATCGAGTAAACTACCCAATAACTGATGGTTCAAGAGCTAGAGAGCTACAATACTTTATCCAAAATACTTATGGTTGGACAGGAATATTACCATTTACTATGATTATAAAAGATGGGCAAACAGAAGGTAGCTTTAGTGGAGAAGTTTCATATAAAGAGTTACGTGAAGTTATGGACTCACTTTTTTAAAATTTAGGGGGAAACTCCCTCTTTTTTATCACAACTATCACACAACTTTAGATATAATTCCTATAAATTTATTTATGGAGATATTAGAATGTTAATACCTGACTTTTTACAAAAAACAAATACTACTAAAAAAGGCAAAAAAGAGAGTCATCTACGTTGGTGGGTTACTCTTATTATGTCACTAGCACTAGCTTTAGGGACATGGAACCCTTGGGGTCATCACTTTATACACTATCTTACAGAATCAGAAAATATTCTTTCAGGATTTACACCATTTGCTATTATATTAATGTTAGCTGCTTGGGTTCTTGCAATTAAATCAGTTTTTCAAAGCCTAGGTACGATTGGAACTGCATTTACAATTATTATCATCGGTGCTTTTATATGGGGTCTTCAACAGTATGGAATAATAGACTTCTCTAACTCTTCTCAAATGGGTGCAGCAGGTGTAATTAGTTTAGCTATTCTTATTTGGATTGGTCTTAATGCTTCTATTATTTGGAAGACTCTTACAGGTGTTTATGCTACAGAAAATACCTCAGAGGACGAATAGAGTAATTTAGGGGGAATTGAGTTTAAATATGAAAAGACGATATAAAGCACTACTTGCAATTATTGTACCAATTATTATCGTAACACTACTCAATTATTTTCACCCCGTATCCTATAATATACTTATGGGGTACATAGCCGTTGTGGTTCTTGTTTTTAAATCTTCACTACTCTCAGTTTGGCTTATTAGTAAACTAAAGATTATCACTTTTATAAAAAGTCTTACTATTGCTCAAGCTATCCTATTAGGGATTAAACGATGGTTTATCGACAACCTTGTCTCAGATTGGCTTCAAAAATATATCTTTAGACATCTCAAAAAACCATTTTCAGAACTTTTCTCTTACTATAAAAATGTCAGTTTAAAAGCAAAACTAAAAAACTTTTTTCTAGTTTTTCTTCCTCTCTCTGCTGCTGTTTGGATGATGTACTTAACCGATGTCCTAACTCATATTGCACTATTTGTAGAGCTTAAAGTTTTGATTATTGGTTTTTTTAAAGCACTGTGGGTTCTACTTGCTAAAATATTTGGTATCATACCTACCATTATCATGTGGCTATCAGGTTCATGGTTAGCTCCTATTTTTGAAGTTTTTGCACTAAGTTATCTGCTAAGTTTACTAGAAAGACTATTGGGTCCAAACAATGTAATAACTCGTTTCTTTAACTATTTAGGAGACAAACTAAACCTTATACTAGAGCATATTGGTATACTTAACGATAAACATATCGAACCTATTTTAGACAGTACTATTGCAAAAACCTCACAGAGTTTTGGTAACAAGATTTCAAATATTATTAAAAATAAAAAGATACGTGAAGAGAATATGTACTTTGATAACTTCCAAAATATGATACTAAAAGGGCATATCAACGCCTACTATAGTTTTAAAGGTATGGAGGATATGAGTGATAAGAAACTTCTATATAGAAAAATTAATGAAGAGACCAAAGACAACATAGACATTATCGCATATATCTCCAGAAATGGAAAAGGTGAACTTCTTGATGAGCCTTGTAAAAATGATTTTTATCACGATATATTTTTACTAAAAGGGATTGCTAGTAACCGAAGTTATGGAGTACGTGAACAGTTAGACAAAGATATAGACTACACTGACTTTTGGGTACTAAATACTAGTAAATTACCTGTATGGATAAAGAGCCATAGCTCAAATATAAAAGAGAGAGAACTAGAAGGCAATGAGATGCTATTTATCAAAACAAAATCTCATATAAACTTTGAACTTAATGATTTATACTTTGAGTATAATAATAAAATAGTCCATCCTACCCCTATAGAGGAAGAAGAGAAGAATGGTTTAGATTAAACTCTCATAAAATTTTACATACTTTGTATCACCCTTGTCTCTTGCCTTTATGGCACTTTTAGGGTGTTCAATGAGTTGACCTGTTATCATGTATGGTATACTGTATCCCCAGTCAAGTTCTTTCTCTAGTGGAACAATATGCTCTTCTATAAATTTAAGTATAGGAAGTTGCTTATATTTTGAATTTCCAAAAGAGTTTACTAAAAGCTCCATTGGACAGTTCCCTGCACCTCTTCCCAAGCCAGAGATAGTACAATCCAAAAAGGTTGTTCCATGACTCATAGCTTCCAAGGTATTTGCTAAAGCCAACTGAATATTATTATGAGCATGGATACCTACCTGTTTTCCACTCTCTTTTGCAACTTTACAGTATTTCTCTGTTAGTATTTTTATCTGTTGTGGGTAAAATGAACCAAAAGTATCTGCCATATAGATAATATCCACATTAGTTTTACTTAAAAGTTCAAGCAACTCATCTATCTCTTTTTCACTAGACTTAGCAACAGCCATAATATTAGCAGTGGTCTCATAACCTTTTGCATGAGCCTCTTCTATAAGCTCTATCGCTTCTGATATCTGATGGGCATAGGTAGCAACTCTTATCATATCCACAACAGACTCACTTTTAGGTAGTAACTCCTCTTTTACAGTTCTTCCTATATCTGACATTACAGCTATTTTTGTACTTGTGTTATTATCTCCAACAATACGTCTAATATCATCCTCTTTAGAGAAGTTCCATGCCCCAAATTCATCTTCACTCATAAGGGTTGGAGAGTTATTTTTTCCTATCTCTATATAGTCAATACCAGCCTCTACGCAAGTGTTGTATACACCTTTTACAAACTCATCAGTAAAATGAAAATTATTAACCAAACCACCATCTCTAATAGTACAATCAAAAATTTTTACATCTTCATTTATATGAATTGTAGATTCATACTTTTCCCACATAATCTGTCCTTTAATAACAATTTAAAATTAAAAGATAATATCTAGTTGTTAATTATTTTTTGATTAAAATGTATAAAAATTAAGCTTTATAAATACAACAGCAACATAATCACTCCATCACATCAGACGAACAATCCCATTCTCTATTCTAATCTCACCTAAAAGCTCTGCTTCATAGACACGTGAAGCAAATTTAGAAACAGCTTCATCAAGTGTTGGTGAAGTTTGACAAAAGTAAAAAAACTCATCTTTTCCTATCGTCTCATCTTTAGGAATAACCCCATAACGGTTAGAAAACTCCTCTATATTATAAATTGGTTTTGCCAACCCTTTCTCCAAAAGCTCATTTGTCCCCATACTCTCATCTAAACGGTGAGGAAAAACATATATCTCTTTTCCCATCTTTAGAGCAAACTCAACTGAACGCATTGAGCCACTCTTTAAATCAGCTTGGGTAACCACCAAAACATCACCCAACGCCACAACTACCTCATTACGAACCACAAAACTCCAAGGAGTTGCTTTAAATGTAGGTGCATACTGACTAAGCATTAGCCCCTCTTTTTCTATCCCCTCTATAAGATGTCGATTAATTGCAGGATAACGAATATCTAAACTATTAGCCACCACAGCAATAGTATTGGCATACCCTGCTCCTGTATGTGCCAAAGCATCTACCCCCATCGCCACACCTGAAACCACACAAACCCCTCTACTTGCTAATGATTTGGCAAGATTTAGAGTAAAATCTTTGGTATAGCCTGTAGGTCGTCTTGTACCTACTATAGATACTTTTGGTCGATTCAAGAGTTCTAAATTTCCAATAGCATAAAGCTCTTTTGGATATTTTTTCATCGCCTCTAATTCAGTTATATGCTCTTCTACTTTTTTCATAAAACCCTCTCTTTTCTATTTTAAAACAATAATAACCAAATTTTAATATTTTAGAGGATTTCATGTCAAATTGTCATATTTTCTACAAAAACAACTTCCAATAACTCAACGCCACCGTAAAAGTAATAGCAATTCCAAATAGATTCAACCATATTCCTCTACGCATCATCTGTGTGGTCTTAACATGACCTGTAGACATCGCAATAGCATTTGGTGCAGTCGCAATAGGTAGCATAAAGGCATAACTAGCTGAAATTGCTACTATTAGCATAAATATAATTGGGTCTAAACCACTTTTTATAGCAAAAGAGTAGATAACAGGAATCATAATAGAGGTCAGTGCTGTATTGCTCGTAAGCTCTGTTAAAAAAACAACTCCAACACCAATAATTAGCATTAACATGGTAGGAGAAAGATAACTAAAGCTTACTAGTATATCAGCTAGTTCTCCATCTAATTTTGTCTGTTGAAACGCCATAGCGATAGAGAACCCTGCTCCAAATAAGAAGATAATAGCAAAAGGTATCTTGGCAAAATCCTCTTTCCACTCCAATAGGTCAACTTTTGGTAAAAAGAGAAAGAGACCAAAAGCCAAAAGTGTAAGCTTCTCATTGATATGAATATCAAATAGATACATAAGTATAGGGTTAGAAGCCAATATAACAGCCAAAGTAGTCAGTATCCATACCAATTTTCTCTGGTCACGTGTTAGAGGTTTTTTGGTCATATCTATCTCTACAAGCTCAAAATTCTCTTTTTTTAGACCATAGAGTAAAATCTCAGCAGCCGCTATCATCATGATAATCGCCAATGGTAACATCATCGCAGTCCATGTGGCAAAGGGTATCATCTCTAATCCATTTGTCTCTATAAAATCCATTAAAATCAAGTTTGGTGGTGTCCCTACAGGAGTGATAATTCCTCCAATAAGTGATGCGTAAGCCACACCTAAAAGCAGACGAAATTTATAATCAGGATTGTCTGTCAAAAAGGCGGCTATTGGAATAATCAGAAGTGCTGTAGTGGTATCAGACAAGATAGAGCTAAGTGACCCTGCTGTTAGCATCAAGGAGTATAAAACCCCTCTTGGAGTATTAGGAAAGATAGATAATAGTTTAGTAGCCAATCTCTTATGTAGTTGTGATTTTTCTGTAGCAATAGCCAGTAAAAATCCACCTACAAAAAGAAAAATTGTAGTTTTAGAGTAGTTCATTACTACATCTTTAGACTCCACTAAACCAAACATAGGAAAAAGCAAAATAGGCAACAAAGAGACGACCCCCATATGTAAACCATTGTTTGTCCATAGAGTTACCAAAAAAGCAATCACTCCAACTAATCGTGCTTGAACACCTGAAAAAGTAGTCAATGCCAACAAGTAAAACAGTAGACCAATACCCACTGCATATATAATCAATCTATAACTCTCTAAAAAATTATTCAATTTTAAATTTTTTAATCCACTCATATTTTCTCCATTTTTATCTCTATAATAATACTCCCATTGCTATCTTTTGCATTCTCTATGGCGAGACGTTGAACTGAAAGCTTTTGATACTCAAGCTCTATCTGCTTGGGCATTTACCTATTGAACCTTTTTTCGTAACAGTTGAGCTTTGAGCTTCTCTTTTTGAACTTCACCATAAATCGCCATCTGCACAATCGCTTTGGGAGGCACTATTTTACCAAAAGTTATATCTAAAAGCTCAACAGAAATAGCCTGTTTTTGCAAAAAATCTTTAACACCCAAGATTATATCCTGTTTTATCTCCTCAAAAGTTCTCTTTTTTACTAGAGATCTTACAAAACTAAAAAACAGTAACTTCTTTCAGACTCA
>OBIK01000036.1_pt1 | contig 16200 bp, 17 predicted proteins | sample 1496171 | NCBI WGS metagenome assembly OBIK01 (sample SAMEA3367191, study PRJEB22510) | hydrothermal vent metagenome | biome: marine hydrothermal vent; material: sea water | place: Cayman Islands | collected 2012-01-19 | depth 2308 m | reverse complement strand
AAATTTAAAATGAGGTGAATACGTAAAGCAGATATTTAATTAAAAACATAAATATAAATATAAATTTTATATTAAATTATATTATAGAAAAGTTTTTTATGATTATTTTTGTGAAGTATTACTTTTTCTTCTTAGCCAACAACTTCAAAAGTAAAGTATTTAAAACAAAAGTAGTAGGAGAGCCAACATCCAAAGCTTTAATACAATTGGAAAAAACCTGAAGTGTCTGCTCATCAAGATTATACTTTCCAGACTTCATGGCATGTAGGGATATTTTCTCTACCAATACCTTACACTCCTGAGATGAAATACGTGAATGTTCTTGAACAAAAGCATAAACTTTAGCAAGATTTAGGTTATCTAGGTCTAAAGAGAACAATTCTTCTTCTCTTTTTTCATTTAAAACAGTTATGGGCATACGTGACTGAATGGTATCTAAAAGAGCTGATTTGGACTCGGTGATGATTATAAAAGCTTTATTTCGTGGAGGTTCTTCTAAGATTTTAAGTAATCTGTTTTGAGAAACATCTGAAAACTTAGGAGCAACTAAAATAATATAGTTCAAGTTCTCAGAAGCAATATAAGCTTTATGAATTGCCTCTTGTGCATGTTCTACTAGAAATTCTTTGGCTTTCCCTTTGTCATCTTCACTTCTTATAACAGTAAAAAGTTCATTTGTTCTTTTAGCTTCTAAGAGATTTAAAACAACATCTGCTTGATGTGTGATAATAATTCCAGAAGCCAAAGTCATCAATTAATCCAAACTTATGTCGCCAAAAAGTGCAGCATCTATGGTTTTGTTAAAAAGTTTAAAGAGTTGAATCATTTTTATATCCAAGGATGAACCAGCCTTGCGTAAATAAAAAGAATTTGGAACATCCCCATCAATAATCCACAATAAGTTTTCATCATTCCTAAATGCAAACTTTGAGTAAACACTCTCTGCTGAACCAATATACCAAATAAAATAACCATTAGGATAAGAAATTTCAAGCATATCTTCAAGTAAATCAAGTTCTTGTGTATTTTTCATTTTATCAAGATTAGGAAACATAGACTTTAAGGTATAGACAGGCAAAAAGGGTCGTTCATTTTGAAGATTGTTGATTTTAGATGCCACATATTTAGCATACCAAGCTCTTTTATCATCAGTTAACAACAATATGGTTTGACCCTCAATAATTTTATTTACAGCAGTTTGAACAACAGGAACCCAGTCGTAACGGCACTCTTCCATCCACGAAAAAGAGGAGTCTTCTTCTCGAATGGTATCGAGTGTCCAGCTTAAAATTGGTGTCACTAATGCTACTTATCTAAATTATATGCATCATGCAGTGTACGTACTGCTAATTCTGCATATTTTTCTGAAACTATTACAGATACTTTAATCTCAGAAGTTGAAATCATCTCAATGTTAATGTTCTCTTTTGCTAAAGCACAAAATGCTGTAGCAGCCACACCAGCATGAGATTTCATACCCACACCAACCACAGAGACTTTACAAACAGAATCATCAAAATCCATTGAACCTATGTCATGGTCAAAGCTCTCCATAATAGCTCTTGCATTTTTAATCTCCGAAGCAGGAACCGTAAAACCTAAATTCGTAGCCCCCTGCGTTGAAGCATTTTGAATTATCATGTCAACATTTACATTTTCTTCTGCCAAAAGAGAAAAAATCTCAGCTGCAATTCCAGGTTTATCTGAAACCTCTCTAAGGCTTACTCTGGCTTGATTTCTATCTACTGCGATACCACTTACTAAAACTGCTTCCATATCTTCGGTCTCCTCTGCAATAACGGTTCCTTCTGCATTTGAGAATGAACTTTTTGCTATTATTTTTACATTTAATTTTTTGGCTAATTCTACTGAACGACTTTGTAAAACTTTTGCCCCAAGTGAAGCCAATTCTAACATCTCATCATAAGAGATAAAATCCATCTTCTTTGCTTTTGGCTCTATGCGTGGGTCGGTGGTGTAAATACCATCTACATCTGAGTAAATCTCACAGGCATCTGCTTTTAATGCACCTGCCACAGCAACGGCTGAAAGGTCTGAACCTCCACGCCCAAGTGTGGTGACTGAACCATCAGCATTAATACCTTGAAAACCAGAAACAATAACTATTTTTCCCTCAGCAATCTCTTTTTGCATTGCTGTAGGGTCAATGGACTCAATTCTCGCATAAGTATGTGAATCATCTGTTAAAATCCCAGCTTGTCTTCCTGTCATGGCAATGGCAGGAAAACCTTTTTCATTCAAAGCAATGGCTAAAAGTGCAGCGGTGACACGCTCACCAGAACTAAGTAACATGTCCATCTCTCTTTTTGAGGGGTTATCTGAAAAATGTTTCGCAAAGTCCGTTAACTTATTGGTCTCTCCACTCATAGCAGAGACAACAACAACAATGTCATCTCCCTCTTCTTTTGCCCTAGCCACACGTGAAGCCACATTTCCAATACGCTCTAAGTCTCCAACACTCGTTCCACCATATTTATGCACTATTAACATTAACTATATGTCCTTCTTTTACAAAATGTTCTATAACACGTCTGTAGACATGCCGTTTAAAATAAGTCGCCTTTCGTAGCAACTGTTTATACTCTACATAATTGTACTCTTCAAATTCTGGTTCATGGTAACGCTCAAGGTCAATCTTTGCACCTTTATGCAACCTTACTAAAAAATATTTCTGTGTTTGTCCATCAAAAGGGTAAACTTTACGAGACTTTCCAGCTTTTGGAAAGTCATAAGAAATCCAATGTGGATACTCTGCAATAATATCAACCGAACAACAACCTATCTCTTCTTGTAGTTCACGTAGTAACGCTTCTTGGGGAGTTTCACCCTCATCTATTCCACCTTGTGGGAACTGCCATGTATTCCGAATATCGGAACGTTTACCTAAAAAAAATTCACATTTCTGTGGATAATCTGAAGAGAGTATAACAGCTGCAACATTTGGGCGATATCGCTTCTTTGTCTGCATTAGATTACTCATCTTTCATCATTATTTCGCTAAAATTTTATCAAAATACTCATTAATGGTCGGTGAAAATTGCTTCTGTATATCCACATTCCTTACTGTGACTCCAAGTGTCACTACTGCTCTTTTAACTCTTATGTAGATAAATTTGATACCCGTATAGACTACATGCTATCTCTTGAAAAACAACTACGTTACGAAATCAAACGCTTTAAAGTTAAAGAGAAAGATATCGAAACTATTTTTATAGGTGGGGGAACTCCTTCTACTGTTGACCCAAAACTTTACGAACCCATTTTTAAAATTTTAAAACCTCTACTTAAAGAGAATGCTGAAATTACTTCTGAAGCCAATCCTAATTCTGCCACTAAAACATGGTTACAAGGTATGTATGACTTAGGGGTCAACAGAATCTCTTTTGGGGTACAAAGTTTTAATGAAGAAAAACTAAAAAACTTAAACAGAGCCCACTCACCAAAACAAGCCATAACAGCTGTCAAAACTGCTCATGAAATTGGTTTTAAAAATCTCTCTCTTGACCTCATATACAACTATGAGGGTGACACAGAAGAACTTTTAAAAGATGATATTAACCAAGCTTTTAAACTCCCTATCAATCATATTTCAGCCTATGAACTCACTATTGAAAGTGGTACTAAGTTTGCTTCTACGCCTAAAGTTCGACAAGAGAATGATGCCTTAGCTTTTTTTGTCGCTAGAGAAATCACAAAGAGAGGTTTTAAGCACTATGAAATCTCAAATTTTGGAACCTACCAAAGTAGCCACAACAAAGGCTACTGGAATTTAACAGACTACATGGGTGTAGGCTCTGGTGCTGTAGGATTTAAAGAGAATGTTCGTTACTATCCTACAACAGACATTGACCTCTACATTAAAGAGCCACTACGCATTAAAGAAGAGCCATTAACAGCAGATGAACTACTTACCGAAAGGCTTTTTTTAGGCTTACGTTCAAATGTTGGCGTAAATGAAAATATTTTAGATGAAGCCATGAGAAAACGTGCTGATTTTTTAGTGGAGAAAGAGAAGCTTATTAAAGAAGTAAATATTTATAAAAATATAAACTATTTTATTAGCGATGAGTTGGTACTTTATATTTTGGGCTGATATCTTTTATAATCTTTACTATTATTAAATGTTAAATATGTTTTTTAGTCTAAAAAAGAGTATAATTACTAAAATTTAATTAGAGAAACAGTATGAATAAACAGCAGCACATAGAAGAATTTAATAATGTATTAGAAAATGATGCTCTTTTAGATGTCTTTACAACAGCTGGCGTCATAGAAAAGATAAATCAAGATAGTTTTGAGATTTCATCAAGTAAAGAGTTAACTATTTTAATTTTAGCAAGTGGTTCAGGTGGTGAGACCATTGGGGAACTCATTAGTAGCATGGTCGCTGAACACACATTAAAAACTTTAGAAGAGTATCAATATGAGCAAAAATCTTCCCAAGAGATAATTCTCTTCTTAGAGAGTGTTTTTTTTAATGCTAATGAATTGGTTATAGACTATCTAGTAACAGCCAATATTCAAGGTCCTGCCTCAACACTTTCGATTGTAATCATCTATAAAAACAGTCTCTATACTGCTCATATTGGAGAGGGTAAAATCTATCTTATAGATCGAGACAATAGTACCATACTACTCAGCAAAAACCATTCAGAGCAAGAGAATAATGTTTTAGGTGATGAGTCCTATGATAAACAAAAACTCATTGTGACACATCAAGAGAATTTACGCCATAAAGAAAAATTAATTTTATGCAATAAGCATAGCTTAGAGAGTATTCCTGAAAATAAATTTAACAAAAAAAGTGAAGATATAAAAAAAATAATTCAAGAAACGCCACCTCTTCTTAACTCTACTTTTCTTCGTTATACCCACTATGAACGCAGTGTAGAGACCATCAAGATTTCACAAGAAGAGATTTACTCCAACACAGAAGAGAGTGAAATAGAGTGGGAAAGAGTTATGCCTATTTTAAAGAAAATTGCACTTGCTTGTGCCATTTTCTTTATTTTAGGATTTTTTTATTTAATCTTAGAAAATTTTTTCAATGAACCTACAATTCAACCTCTTGTTCAAAAAAACTATTTAGATAAAAACTCTTCCAAAAAAGAACAAGCAAAAGAAGAGCAAGAAGTAAAAGAAAAAGAAGAATCAGCAGAAGAAGAAAAAACTCAAACCCTACACCCTCTTCAAGAGATTCAAATAGAAAAAAAAGAGAAGAGAGATAAAAAGTTAAAACTTCTTCAAAAAAAGGAGAGTACCGTCTTAGTTCTTGGAGAAAAAGGCATTCGTATTACTTTTAAAAATAATAGATTGGTGGCTTCTAAAGCAGGAACATGCCAAGTAAACCCTAACAGAAAACATGAAATATATTGTGAGCTAAAAGGTATAGATAGTCACTTAAAAGGCAATATTACTAAAGAATTAAAAAAACAACTCTTTAGCCAAAAGGTTAGCATAACAAGCCAATACAATAAAACTAAAATCAACATTAAAGTCAAAAAGCATTGTCAATATACTCAAAGTAATTGGGCAAAAAACAATGGCTTAGATCTATTTATTTTTAACTGTAAAGAAGAGTTTTAATTATTTAGATTCACCCGAAAAAGGAAGTAAAGCAGAAGCCCAAGTAAGACCCCCACCAAAGGTATCAAGCAGCATCAACTCACCTTTTTTCAAACGACCCGATTCCCAAATATCATTAATTGCCATGGGAATAGAAGCAGCTGAAGTATTTCCATATTTTCCAACCGTCAATACTACCTGTTCTTCTTTCATTTTTAGGGCATCACCTACGGCTTTTATGATTCTATAGTTTGCTTGATGAGGTATAAAATGAGGAATCTCTTCTGAAGAAATTTCATTTTTAGCCAAAATATCTTTGACATCTTTTGTTAATGTTTTAACAGCCAATTTAAAAGTTTCATTTCCCTTCATCTGAACAAAGTTTAAGCCCTCATCAATTACTTTTTGAGAAACAGGATGAACAGACCCAGGTGCTGGTGTCATTAAGAAATCAGCGTAAGAACCATCTGCTGAGGCATGAACATCTATGAGTGCTTCATTTTTATCTTCAGTAGCTGAGATAACAGCTGCCCCTGCACCATCACCAAATAAGATACAAGTTCCCCTATCACTATAATCCACAATAGAAGAGAATTTTTCAGCTCCAATAATGAGTACATGTTTTTTCATACCAGACTCAACAAATGCTTTGGCTACGGAGAGTGCATAAACAAAACCAGAACAAGCAGCTGAAATGTCAAAAGCTTGAACATTTGTAATGCCCAATTTATCAGAAATAATACATGAAGTTGCTGGCATATTAAAGTAATCAGGCGTAACCGTTGCACAAACAACTAAGTCTATATCAGTCACTTCTAGCCCTGCCCTTTGGATAGCAAGCTTAGAAGCTTTTGTTGCCATATCACTGGTGTACTCATCTGCTGCTGCAATTCTACGTTCAGAAATTCCTGTACGTTTTAAAATCCATTCATCACTGGTGTCAACCATCTTTTCAAGATCGCTATTACTTAATACTTTAGAGGGAACATAAGCCCCAATAGAATGAAATTTTGCGTACATTATTTCCCTTAGATATTAATCTTTATGATTGTTTTTTATAAGTAGTTCTTCAATAGCTGCATTAACACCTGAATCACTGTAGGCTATGGCTTGAAAAATTGCATTTTTAATTGCTTTAGCATTACTTTTACCATGCGATATAATAGCACAACCTTTTACGCCAAGCAAAGGGGCACCACCATATTCTGCATAATCTACTTTTTCTTTGAGTTTTTTAAACACTTTTTTCTTCATCATAAATGCCCCAATCTTTGCAGGAATTGACCTTTTAATATGTGCTTTCATCAAGCTAAACACAGTAGAAACAACACCTTCACTGGCTTTTAAGACAATATTTCCAGTATATCCATCACAAACTACCACATCAACTGAAGCATTAAAAATATCTGAACCCTCAACATTTCCTTTAAACCCAGGTACATCATGCATCAGTTTAAAAGCCTCTTTGCTTAAAGCATTTCCTTTAGAGTCTTCTTCCCCATTTGAGAGAAGTCCTACTCTTGGGTTCTGTAATCCTAAAACTTTTTGCGCATAAACTTCACCCATAATAGCAAATTGATAAAGATTTTGAGCCGTACAATCAGTCACTGCCCCAACATCTAACAATAAAGTTTTTGAATCAATAGTTGGCATAATGGTTGCTAAAGCAGGTTTATTAATTCCAGGTAAGCGTCCTATTCTTAATGTTGCCAAGGTCATGGTAGCCCCTGAATGTCCAGCAGAAACAATGCCATCTGCTTCTCCATTTCTAACCAATTCAACAGCTTTAAAAATGGAAGATTCTTTTTTCTTTAAAGCATCTGTCGCCTTAGCTGACATAGAAATAACATCAGTAGACTCTACAATTTCTACTTTAGAATGATAAAATTTTGGAAGAAATGAAATAATTTGTTCTCTATTACCTACAAGTATAGGTAAGAATTTTTTTTTACGCAGTGCTTGAACCACACCTTCTATAATAGGTTCAGGACCAAAGTCCCCACCCATTGCATCAATAGCAATTCTAATCATCAGAACTGCTTGCTTATGCTTTTGTTGTGTTATATTCACCAGTTGTCATGTTCATGTGGTGAGGCATTCTCCATGTACCATCTGCATCTTTTACAGGTCTTGGTAATGTTAATTTATAATGTGTTCTTCTTTTCGCTGCTCTTGTCTTAGAGTGACGTCTTTTAGGTACTGCCATAATATTTTCCTTAGTTTAAGTATTAAAATTCTTGTTCAAATTCTTCATCATCATTAGCACATTTTTCGCAATAATGATATGAGTTTTGAACAGAAGCTATTTCACTTTGAACAATAAATTCAAGGTCAATAACCCCATCAATGAATTCGATTATATCTAAATCATCTTCAGTCTCAATCACTTCATCTGACAAGGTTAAATGAAGTGGTGATTTCATGTTGTAATGATACTCATCACCACACCTATCACAAGCGAGTTCCACTTCACCTTCAAGGTTTCCCTCAAGGCGTAGCCGATGATAACCGCTTTTGACCAAACTACCCTCTAATCTAACATTATTAACAGTTAAATCAAAAGGCTTTACACTTTGACCAATTTTATCAAAAACTATTTTCATAGCTTTTAGTCCTTATACAAGCTCTCTTTTAGCAAAGAAAAAGTTAATTTCATTAACAGCATTCTCTACTGAATCAGAACCATGAACAGCATTGGCATCAATACTTTCTGCAAAATCAGCTCTAATTGTACCAGCCTCTGCTTCTGCAGGATTGGTAGCACCCATTAGGTCTCTGTTTGTTTGCATTGCATTTTCACCTTCAAGTACAGTTACAACAACTGGACCAGAAATCATAAACGATACAAGGTCTTTAAAGAAAGGACGCTCTGCATGAATTGCATAAAACTCTTCAGCATCTGCTTGTGAAAGTTGAATCTTTTTAGTTGCTGCAATTTTAAGGTTTGCTGCTTCGAATCTAGCTAGGATTTGTCCTACGACGTTTTTAGCTACTGCATCTGGTTTAATGATTGATAATGTTTGTTCCACGATTTTGCTCCATTAAGCTTATAATTTGAGATGAAATTATATCGGAAAGAGTTTAAGAAAAAGATTTATTTTAAAGAGGATTGGGGATAAAGAGATAAATTAAGCAAAAGCCATGACTTTTAGTCATGGCTTTTAAAGATTACGAATTAGTCTGGACAAACATCTTCGCCATCTGCACCTCTATCTGGGTGAAGTGTTAAACCATCTTTTGGAGCATCCCAAACGATACACTCGTCTGTTGGACAGGCTTCAGCACATGCTGGAACATCAAAGTGACCTACACACTCAACACATTTATCTTCGTATACGTAATAAATATCCTCTTCTAGTGGGTTATCATCCTCATCTACAATTGCTTCTGTTGGACATTCGTCAATACATGCTGCACAGTTGATACAAGTATCTAAAATTTTTACTGCCATTTTAATTCCTTAATTTTAAGTTACCAAACTATAACCAAAGTAGTTTAAAAAAATCTTTAATCAAGAACTTTTTCTTACTCTTGTTGATACTTTTTGTAGCAAATAATCATATTTTTTTATTAAATAAATTGATAATCATTTGCATAATCAAAAGCTAAGCTTTTCTTAGATATTTAAATACTTTTTAATATCCTCTACTCTATTTATCTCTTCCCAAGTGAAGCCCATATCTTCTCTACCAAAATGTCCATAAGCAGCTGTTTTTTTATACATTGGTCTAAGTAAATCCAGCTCTTTAATAATTCCTGCAGGAGAAAGGTCAAAAAGCTCTTTAACACAAGCTTCTACTTTACTCTCTTCTACTGTAGAGGTTCCATGTGTATCAACCATAATCGAAACTGGTTGTACCACACCAATGGCATAGGCTATTTGAATGGTTAACTTTTCTGCCACACCAGCTGCGACTAAATTTTTAGCCACATAACGTGCTGCATAGGCTGCTGAACGGTCAACTTTTGTGGGGTCTTTACCAGAGAAAGCACCTCCACCATGAGGACAAGAGCCACCATAGGTATCTACAATAATTTTACGCCCTGTTAATCCAGCATCCCCTTGAGGTCCACCAATAACAAAACGTCCTGTTGGGTTAATATGATACGTAATATCATCAGATAATAACTCACTAGGGATTACAGCTTCAATAACTTCTTTTAATACAGCCTCTTTTAAAACTTCATGACTTACATCTTCATCATGCTGTGTCGAGACAACAATCGTGTCAATAGCTACTGGTTTATCATCAATGTATTTAACGCTTACCTGTGCTTTTCCATCTGGTCTTAAAAATGGTACAGTTCCACTTTTTCTAACTTCAGCCAATTTAGCTGTGATTTTATGTGCCAATGAAATAGGTAAAGGCATAAGTTCAGGTGTCTCTTTACAAGCATAACCAAACATTAATCCCTGATCACCTGCTCCAATTTCACCTGATGCTTGATCGACTCCTTGGTTAATGTCAGGGCTTTGTTCTCCAATACCATTTAGTACAGCAGCTGAACGATAATCAAAACCAAAAGCAGCATCGGTATAACCAATCTCTCTTACCACTTCACGTGCAATCTCTTGCATAGGTGCATAAGTTGTCGTTTTCAACTCACCAGCTATGACACAAAAACCATTTGAGAGTAATACTTCACAAGCAACTCTTGCTGCTGGATCACGTTCTATAATATAATCTAAAACTGCATCAGAGACTTGATCTGCCATCTTATCAGGATGACCTTCGGTAACTGATTCCGAGGTAAAAATGTATTCTTTAGACATTGTCTATTCCTTAATTTAATTTATTATTAGAATAATATCAAAATATTTTAATATTTAGAATTAATCTTATTTGCTAATTGTTCAGGAAGAAGACCCAAAGACTCTTCTACCAATTTTGTATTTCCATGGGTGATAAAGCTATCTTCATACTCAAAGCTAACAACTTCAACATCTGAAATTTTTTCTTCTGATAAAAATTCTAAAAGAGCTGAACCCACCCCACCCATTTTAACTGAGTCTGAAAAGATATACCATTTTTTATGTGTTTTAGCTAAAATTAGCAATGCTTCTTTATCTAAAGGCTTTACAAAACGTAAATCTAAAATCGTTGGATTGGCTTCTATGAGTTCTGCTACTTGCTCTGCTCTTCCAACACCATTTCCATAGCCAATGAAAAGAATATCTTCCCCTTTTATAACAACTCGTGATTTTCCTAATTCAAAGGGAGTGTAGTCTTCATTTTGAGAAGTAAATGCTCCTCTTGGATATCTAAAAGCACAAGGAGTAGGAAAATCTTTTGCAAATTTCATGGCTTCCTTCATCGAAGCATTTGAAGATGGTGCAAAAATGGTCATGTTAGGAATGGCACGTAAATAAGAGATGTCAAATACCCCTTGATGTGTTTCACCATCTTCACCAACTATTCCAGCTCTATCAATGGCAAAGGCAACCCCTAAATTCATAAGACAGATATCATGAATAAGTTGGTCGTACCCTCGTTGTAAAAAAGTGGAATAAAGCGTACAAAAAGGTTTAAACCCCTCTTTTGCCAAAGGACCCATAGAGGTTACAGCATGCTGCTCTGCAATGGCAACATCCCAAAAACGTTCGGGGTATTTAGCCATCGCAGCCGACATACCTGTTCCACTGGGCATAGCAGCTGTTACGCCTACTACTTTTTCATCATTGTCTGCCAGTTCTACTAAAGTTTCTGCAAAAATAGCTGTTGAGGCTTTCGCTGCTTTTTTCTTTTTAGAAATACCCGTCTCAACATCAAATACACCGACTCCATGCCAATGCTCTTTGTCAGACCCAGCACCTTCAGCCACTTCATAACCTTTACCTTTGATGGTTTGCAAATGAATAATAACAGGACGGTTCATACTTTTAGCAATTTTTAATGTCTCAATCATAGACTCAATATTGTGTCCATCAATGGGACCAATATACTCTAGTCCCAACTCTTCAAACAAAATACCCGGTGTAATCAAATGAAAAGACTCTTCAAAGCGTTTTGCCAAATACATTGCCCCCTCAGGTAATGACTCTAGCATCTCTTTCGTCTTTGATTTAAACTTTTGGTAAAAAGGTGAAGCCATCTTTTGAGACAAGATACGACTTAATGCCCCAATAGGTGAAGCAATACTCATCTCATTGTCATTTAACAAGATAATAGCTGGATATTTTCTATCGCCCAACTCATTCATTGCTTCATACACCATTCCAGCAGACATTGACCCATCACCAATCACAGCCAAAGGGACACGATGTTCTTCTTCACCCTTTAGAGCAATGGCTTTAGCTGCACCTGTGGCTAATGAGATAGAAGTTGATGAATGTCCTGCCATATAGTAGTCACAATCAGACTCTTTTGGTTTGGTATACCCAGAGATTCCACCAAACTGACGTAAAGTATCAAAACTATCCCATCTATTGGTTAGCAATTTATGTGCATAAGCTTGATGAGATACATCAAAAATAAAAGGATTTATTTTCGCATCAAATACAGCATGCATCGCCACAATCAAATCTGTAGCCCCCAGTGTTGAACTTAGATGTCCACCATTTTGACTAACCGTAGAGAGAATTTTTTCTCTTACCTCGGAGGCTATCTCTTCTAGCTCTTCAATGCTTTTAGTTTTTAAATCTCCAAATTTGCTCATGCTAACACCTTCCTTAAAACTTTAAAGAGTCTATCATTTTGTTCTTTAGTTCCAATGGTAATACGCACAGCATTCATTTTATAAGATGCTAAATTCCGAATAATCACACCCTCTTTTAAAAGAGCATCTGCTACTTTTGTTGAGTCAATATTTTCGTTAAAAAGATAGGTAATAAAGTTAGTATAGCTTTCAATATAAGTAAAATTATGCTCTTTTGCAAAAGCTTCATAACGACCAATTTGTTCTGTATGTAACGCAATAGACTCCTCAACAAAAGTTTCATCTTTACATGCTTCAATGGCTGCAACTAAAGAGAGTGTGGTAATGTTAAAAGGTGGACGCATTTTATAAAGTTCTGAAATTAAAGCAGAATTTCCAATACCATACCCCACTCGCATTCCTCCCAAACCATAAACTTTTGAAAATGTTCCTAAATAGATAACATTTGAATAGCCAATTACATCATTTGGCGTAATAGCATAAGCTTCATCTTTAGCAGCTGCATACTCCATGTATGCTCCATCCAATACAATCAGTGTATCCTTACCTATGGCTTCAATAATTTTAATAACATCTTCTTTTGTCGTGGCATCACCTGTTGGATTATTTGGCGTACATAAATAAACTATCTTTGGATTATGCTCTTTATAGGCTTCAATAAACTCATCTACCTTATGCTCATAAGAAGCTGTTCTTATGATTTTTGCTCCCATTTGCTTTGCATAGATTTCATACATGGCAAAGGTCACTTGGGACATAAGAACAGAGTCATTTGGACTTAATAATGCACGAGCAATAAACTCTAAAACTTGGTCAGACCCAGCACCTATAATAATATTGTCACTTGCTACTTCAAACTTAGATGCCAATGCATCTTTGAGTTCATACATTGAATCATCAGGATACAAAAAAGCCTTGTGTGCATTTGCAGCAATCGCTTCGGCTACTTTAGGGCTACAACCTTTTGGATTTTCATTGGATGCTAACTTTACGACATCTTTTGGATTAATTCCAAATTCTCTAACCACCAATTCAATGGGTTTACCTGCTTCATATATTTTAATCTCTTTTAACGCTTCATTAAATTTCATTTTTATTTTTCCTATATATCATCATTTTCTCTAACATATGAGCCTAAGACTTTAATCACATCAGCATGTCTGTTCATTATATCTACTATATGTAAATCATCTTTATGTCCATTAAACTCTATAAAAAAAAGTGATTTTCCTTCTAAAATATGTGATTTGATTTTTGTCAAATTTACTTCACAACGCTCAAAGTCATTTAAAAAATTCACCAATGCCCCTGGTTCATTAGAGAGATGCACCAACATTGAAGTTTTATCATCACCAGAGGGTAAATTGTCAAAATTACTCACAATAAAAAAACGTGTTTTATTGTCAGCACAATCTTCGATATTCTCATATAAAATGGGTAGATGATACATCTTCGCAGCCACATCAGCACAAATAGCAGCAGACCCCTCTTCTTTCATGGCAATCTTCGCTGCTTTTGCTGTAGAATCTAAAAAGACATACTCTACTTCATCTAAGCCACAGGACTTTAAAAACAGATGACACTGGTCAAAAGCAATGTCTTTTGAATAGACTTTTTTAATCTCTGAAAGAGAGTTACATCTTGTGGCTAAGGTATGGTGTATGCCCACAAAGACCTCTGCAATAATTTTTAAATCATACTCTTTTAAACAGTTAATGGTTTCTGATACAATACCATTGGATGAGTTTTCAATAGGAATAACACCAAATTTTGCTGTTCCTTTACTAACTTCTCTAAAAACAGAAGAGATAGAATTCATAGGAAGATAAGAACTCATCGCTCCAAATTTAAGCTCAGCTGCTTGATGGGTAAAGGTGGCTTCTGGTCCAAGGTAGGCAATCGCCTCTGGGCGTTCTAAATTACGTGCAACTGCAAACATTTCTAAAAAAAGTGCATCAATAGCCTTATCAGTTAACTTTCCATTGTTTTGAGATTTTAAACGATTTAAAATTGACTGTTCTCGCTCAGGTCTATAGATTGGTGCACCTGTCGTATTTTTAAGTTCACCCACTTGATGAACATACTCCATACGTTTGTTGTATAGCTCTAGTAATTGATTGTCTATGTTGTCAATTTCTATACGTAGTTCATCTAATGTCATGCTCTATCCTTTATATTTTTGCCTTTTAGTTTTGCCAACTTGTATCGCAAGATGTCTCTAGTCTTATTTGGTCTTCAAATGTCTCACGCTCACGAATAAGATAATCTTTGCCATCTAATAGCGCCACTTCAGCAGCACGTCCACGAGTGTTGTAGTTACTTGACATCGTAAAACCATAAGCCCCTGCTGAATGAACCACTAAAATATCATTATGACTCATAAGAGGAAGTTCTACATCTTTACCTAAGAAATCACCACTTTCACAAACAGGTCCTACCACATCAGCTTTTGATCTCTCACCCTCTTTACATACAGCTTCGATTTTATGATACGCATTGTATAAACTTGGACGAATCAAATCATTCATTGCACCATCTACAATAACAAAACGTTTCTCTCCATTAATTTTTTCATAAAGAACTTTGGTTAAAAAAATGCCTGAATTTGCCATCATGTAACGACCAGGTTCAGACAATATGGTCATATCAAGCCCTTTAATTTGGCTTAAAATTGCTTTGGCATAATCTTCAGGGCTTATCGTTACTTCATCATCATAAACAACACCAATTCCACCACCCACATCAAAGAACTTAATGTCAATGCCAATAGCAGACAAAGAACGTACCAAATCAGCCACAATGCCACAGGCTTCTTGAATTGGTGCTAACTCTGTTAGTTGCGAACCGATATGAAAATGAATTCCTACGGGATTTAAATTTGCAGATTTTTTAGCATAAATATACATACGCTTTGCAGCATCTAAGCTTACGCCAAACTTGTTTTCATGTAAACCAGTTGAGATGTAAGGATGCGTTTTAGCATCAACATTTGGATTAACCCTAATAGAAATTCGAGCTTCTATGTTTAACTCTTTGGCAATGCTCTCCACACGTTTCATCTCAGCTTCACTCTCAAGATTAATAAATAAAATCTCCTCTTGCAATGCTTCACGTATTTCAGAATCTTTTTTACCCACACCTGAAAAAATAATCTTATATTTTTTCACACCAGCTTTTAAAGCCCGTCTAACCTCACCAATGCTCACACAGTCAGCCCCAGCCCCAAGGTTTGCCAAGTGGCGAATAACTGCTAAGTTTGAGTTTGATTTCACTGCATAAGCCACCAACGACTTTTTACCACCAAAGGCATCTTTTAGTTCATCATATCTGTTTGTTATATTGTTAAAATCATACACATAAAGTGGTGTGTCATATTTCTCTACTAAAGTTTGAATCTCTACGCTCATAAAAAATCCCATTATTATAATTGTCGCGATTCTATCTAAAAGTTGGTTATAGGTGGGTTATCACAGAAATTAAGAGTCAATGAACCAAAGTGTTAATCCTCTCAACTTAGCTAAGGCTAGGTTTTCGAGCATATTTTTTAAAATTTCACCATTTAAAATAGGTACTCAGATGTTCCCTAAATTTTATTCCATCTCTAAACTCATGAGGTACATATCTTCCCCATCGACTACTTTTATACTTGTACTTTCACACTTATGGCAAAAGTAGCTTGCTTCATCTACTTCAAAAACATCTCCACACTCTTTACACTCTAGTTTTAGTTTTTGTATATTTTGAATGAACTCGGCATCTTCACAAATGGTACCCTCTTTAAAGGTATCAAAGGCTGTTTGTAAAAGCTGTGTCTCTACGCCTGACATCACGCCTATTTTTGTAATCACTTTGGTTACCTTCGTGGCATTGTTTTGTGCAGCATGCTCTTCACATTGGGTGAGCAGGGCTTGTACTATACTATATTCATGCATGGTCTCTCCTATTTTGTGTTTGATG
>OBIK01000035.1_pt1 | contig 16347 bp, 18 predicted proteins | sample 1496171 | NCBI WGS metagenome assembly OBIK01 (sample SAMEA3367191, study PRJEB22510) | hydrothermal vent metagenome | biome: marine hydrothermal vent; material: sea water | place: Cayman Islands | collected 2012-01-19 | depth 2308 m | reverse complement strand
CTGGAGTTTGGGAATGAGGGAAGGGTTTTTTGATAAATTAAGCAGATTTCTTAAAATCATGCCATGCATTTAAGACAACTTTTTCCTCAAACTTGACACCATCGGTATGCATTACCACAGCAAGAATTTCCTCAAAAACTGACATTTCAATTTTAGTCTCTTTTGCAAGTAAAAAAGCTTTATTAAGAGGTAGTGGATTGGCATAAATCTCATCTATTTTCTCTTTAACAACAGAAGGCATCTCTTTTCCTGGATTTATCTTTTGAATAAAGAGTTTAATCTCTTTACGCTCTGTATCTGAAAAGTCTTTGTCGCTAGAGGCACTAGCAACTGCAACTGCTTCTATGGCAACAATGGCTTCCCAATACTCATCCATAGAGGAGAGGTTCTTAAAAGCAGTAGATAATTCTTTTTTCAGAGCATCAATTTCACTAAGAGGTTCTACTTCTTTTACTGTTTCAATTTCGACTACTTTTTCAGCTTCAACTTCTTTTACTGTCTCAGTTTCGACTACTTTTTCAACTTCAACTTCTTTTACTGTCTCAATTTCGACATTTTTTTGTACTTCTTCTTTTGTATCTTTTCTAAAAAGACCCAATACACTATCACTTAATTTATTTAAAAAACTCATAATTAATCCTTCGTTTATATATTTAAACATTATTATATTAAAAATATATTAATATTTAAATTAAATATTTAAATTAATTTAAATTGTATGTTTTAATCCATAAAAAAGCAAACATTCGCTACTCTATCACATAAAATAACAAGGTCATATAAGATGGAAAAAAGATTAGATGTCATAGATTTCTTTTTAAAAATACTTAGCGTAGAATCAGTAACACCTGATGATGGTGGATTGCTTACTTACATAGAGAACTATTTAGAAGGCTTTGAAGCAACATGGATAAATGAGGGTGGGGTTAAAAATGTTTTTTTAACCAAAAAGTTTGGCGAGGGTAAACACCTCTGCTTTGCTGGACATTTAGATGTTGTTCCTCCAGGTGAGGGGTGGGATACCAACCCTTTTGTTCCTGTGATTAAAGATGGGTACATTTATGCTCGTGGAGCGCAGGATATGAAGTCTGGTGTGGCTGCTTTTGTTCAAGCAGTACGTGACATGGACGATGACTTTTCTGGACGTATGTCATTACTTCTTACTTCAGACGAAGAGGGTGATGGAACTTATGGAACACAGATAGTTTTAAGACATTTAAAAGAGATAGATTTACTTCCTGATTATTGCATCATCGCTGAGCCTACTTGTGAGACGGTGTTTGGAGATGCCATTAAGATTGGTCGTCGTGGGTCGATTAATGGTTACCTTACTTTAAAAGGAAAACAAGGTCATGCTGCTTACCCTGAAAAAGCCATAAATCCTATTCATAACATCGCTTCTGTGTTACCCAAAATTGCAGCCCATGATTTAGATGATGGAGATGATAACTTTGCACCTTCTAAATTGGTCATTACAGACATACGCTCTGGAATGGAAGTGACAAATGTGAGTCCCAATGAGCTAAAGATGATGTTTAATGTACGAAATTCCACAAAAACAAGTCAAGAGAGTTTGAGAGCATTTATGGAAAAAGAGTTGGGTGATTTGGACTATGAGCTAGAGTTGCAACAAGGCTCTTATCCATTTATTACCAATCGTGAATCTTATGTTGTTACCGAACTGGCAGCTGCGATTAAAGAAGAGACAGGGGTAGTAACAAAACTTTCAACAGCTGGGGGAACCAGTGATGGACGGCATATTGCTCCTTATGGCATAGAGGTTGTAGAGTTTGGGGTACGTAATGACCGTATTCATGGACTAAATGAGCGAACTACCATCAAAGAAGTGGAAGACCTTTATAATATTTTTGTTAATATGGTTAAAAGGTTTTAAGTCAATTCAGGAAATGGGTGAGAAACCTTTATATTTTTAGATATTAGGAAAAATTATGAATGAGAAAAACAAAGAACAAGTGAAAACTTTAAAAGAAAAAATAGAAAAACTTTTAGTTGAATATAGAATAAAGCATGATGAGTTAGAGATTGCTACTGAAGAGTGGGATATTGCTGAAATTCAAGTTGCTTTAGACCTTTGGAACAAAGAGATACTAAAATTAAAAAAACAGATTAGTACCCTTGAAGCAGGATAGGATTTAGGTGTTATATGTATAAAAAGCCCACACTTAGTGAGTATGTACTCGCACGACTTATTACATTGGTAATTTTTATTACGACGCTGTTTGTACTGATACTCCTTTTTGTGCCTGAGAGTTATAAAAACAACTATTTTTATATAGTGCTGTTTATTGTCTCTCAAGTTTTTCTTTTGATGTCTGTCTATTATGGAACTAAACAGGTTTCAAAAGAGCTTAAAAATGTAGAGAAATACCTCTCTGAAAATTCTAAGAGTATTCATATTGATAGTTCAGCTTATTTTTTTACAGAAGAGTTTGAAAAGATTAATGCCAAACTTATTCAAACTTTAGGAAAAATCCAAAAAAGAGAGCGTGTAAAACGTAAATACACAGCCAAAATAAAACTCAAAAACCGTCAACGCTCAGACATGCTTTCAGCCATTGCTCATGAGTTTCGTAACCCCATTGCAGCGATTATGGGGTATTCTCAAACACTAACAGAAGATGAAGATATTCCTTCAGGATTACGTCTGAAATTTTTAGGAAAAATCTATAAGAATGGTGAAAAAATTGAAGAGCTTCTAAGTCGCTTGTTATTGTGGAACCGTTTTGAAAGTGGAGAGCAGAAGCTTCATCTAAGTAAGTTTGATATTAAGCCTTTAGCCCATGAAATAGCCTCTAATTTAGAAGAGAAATACAAAGGGAGAGAAATTATAGTTGAAGGTAACTCTTTGGTGGTTAAAGCAGATAAAGCGTTGCTTGAAATAGTTTTGAAAAATCTTATTGAAAATTCCTTAAAGTATTCATCAGAAGTGGTAAGAGTAGAACTTTTAGAAAATCAAGTAAACGTAATAGACTTGGGTGTTGGAATCTCAAAAGAAAACATTGACAAAGTGACTAAAAAGTTTTTTAGAACAGATGAACACTCTTGGGACAACTCAATGGGGCTAGGGTTAGCCATAGTTAAGCAGGTTTTAAAACTGCATAATTCAAGCTTAGAAATTAAGAGTGAAGAGGATAAAGGGTCTACTTTTTCTTTTAGAGTATAGGCATTAACTTTTTATTAATTTCATTACTGTAAAATCACATATATAAAATACGAATACAATTTAGGAGAATGGATTGAATCCAATAGTTGAAAACATAAAAGTAGAAATTGCCAAAGTAATGGTTGGTCAAGAGAAGATGATAGAAGGGCTTTTAGTAGGGCTACTTACAAGAGGACATATTTTACTTGAAGGTGTTCCAGGACTGGCAAAAACTACGGCTGTTAATGCCTTGGCTGGTTCACTTGGACTGGACTTTAAACGTGTACAGTTTACACCTGACTTGTTACCCTCAGACATCATCGGTACAGAGATTTATGACCCCTCTAGCAACACCTTTAAAATCAAACAAGGACCAGTATTTACGAACCTTTTACTAGCAGATGAGATTAACAGAGCTCCTGCGAAAGTGCAGTCGGCTTTGCTTGAAGTGATGCAAGAGCGACAAGTAACCATAGGTGATGAGACCTTTAAAATAGACCTTCCTTTTTTGGTTATGGCAACACAAAACCCTGTAGAACAAGAGGGGGCTTATGAGTTACCAGAAGCACAACTTGACCGTTTTCTTATGAAAATAGTTGTAGGTTACAACACAAGAGCTGAAGAGTTAGAGATTGCTAAACGTGTTGCAAACAATAGCTTTGGAAAAATCACACAAGTAGCCACTTTAAATGATTTGGAGAGAATCAGACAAGAGGCGATGGAAGTTCATATTGATGAAGAGGTAGAGCGTTATATTATTGAACTTGTTTTTGCTACAAGAGAACCTGCAAAATACATGCTAGAAGAGCTTGTGCCTTATATCGAATATGGGGCAAGTCCACGGGCAAGTATTGACATGTACAAGGCTTCACGTGCTATTGCTTACTTAAAAGGACGAGATTTTGTCTCTCCTTTAGAAGTGGCATACATTGCAAAAGAGGTGCTTCGTCATCGTATTGTGCTTTCTTATGAAGCAGAAGCTGAGGGTGTGACACAAGATATGATTATTGACAAAGTATTGGCTGTTGTACCTATTCCGTAATGACTAAAAAAATACTACTAAAAGCACGAAAGCAAGTCTTTGGTGAGATGCTGGGAAACAACGCTTCACTTTTTCAAGGTGAGGGGTTTGAGTTTACAGAGCTTCGTGAATATGTTTATGGGGATGATGTTCGTAAGATTGACTGGAAGACTACAGCTAAACTTGGGAAGCCATTCATTAAGATTTATAGTGAAGAGCGAGAACTCAATGTCGTAACGGCTGTGATGATGGGTGGTTCGACTTATTTTGGTACAGTTAAACAAAAGTCTGAGACCATGTCTGAGCTGGTAGCCTTGCTTGGGTTTTCTGCTGTTAAAAATGGCGATTTGTTTTCAAATATTATCTTTGCAGATAAGCTTTACAATATGTCCAAACCAAATAAAAAGTTCTTTGCCATTCAAGATGCCGTAACACAGATGCAAGCGTTTAATATGTTGGGAAAAGGCTCTGATTATAAAAGCTTTTCTGATACTTTATATAAACGCATTAAAAGAAAGTCTTTGCTTTTTATTATTTCTGACTTTGTGGGTGATGTTGATTTGGCTCTTTTGTCTAAAAAACATGATGTGGTGGCACTTATAGTTCGTGATAAATTTGAAGAGAACCCACAAGCTTTAGGGCAAATGCGTTTGATGGACATGGAGAGTTCACGTTCATTTGAGGGCATGGTTGGGACTACTGAGTTAAAAGCTTATAAAAAAGCTTTGGCGTTAAATGATGAAAAACTTTATGCCCATTTTAAAAGGTCTGCTGTGCGTTATAGTAAAATCTATACGGATGAAGAGCCGTATTTAAAGTTGGCTAAGTTACTAGGAGGGCGTTAATGAACGATGAACTAAGAGACATAAAACCTCTACTTGAAATACCTGATAGTTCTTATTATCTGTTTTTAATGTTGGTTTTTTTAGGCATTGCTTTTCTTTTTGTTGTCATAGGTCTTTTAATTAAAAAGTTTTGGAAAAAGAAAAAAATAGACATGCAAAAGGTCTATTTTGAGCGTTTTAAAAACTTAGACTGGAGAGATGTTAAAGCATCAGCTTATGAAGCAACAGAGCTTGGTAGAAAATTGACCTTTGAGAATGAGAGAACAAGAGAGATTTATAAGCAGTTGGTTCCGATGTTAGAGAGCTATAAATACAGAAAAGAAGTTCCTTCACTTGATGAAGAGACGCTTAGACAATACAATTTATTGGTGCATGTTATAGATGAATCAATTTAATTTTGAATACCCATATCTTTTGGGTTTAATCGTTGTTTTTATGCTTTGTGCTAAGTTTTGTAAAATCAAATCTAAGTCTATCTATTTTCCTCATTTAAGTTCGTTGATGCTTGGAGGTAAAAATAAAAGTATTTTATTGCCTCTGTTAAAATGGTTGGGGATTTCTTTAGCCATTGTGGCATTGGCTTCACCAGTGCTTACTAAAGAGTACTCTAACTCTAAAAAACATGGGCGTGATATCGTGCTAATCATTGATACCTCAGAGTCTATGAAACAAGACCGTTTCGACCAAAGTAATTTGAGAAACAATAAGTTTGATGTGGTCAAAAAAGTAGCAGCTTCCTTTGTGGAAAAAAGAGAAAATGACCGAATAGGACTTATTGTTTTTGCTGACATCGCTTTTGTGGCTTCTCCTTTGACCTTTGAGACAGAATTTTTAGAACAAATCATAGGAATGCAACGTTTGGGAATTGCTGGTAGACGAACAGCCATTAACGATGCCTTGGTTCAGTCTTATGGTATGTTAGAAAAGTCTAAAGTAAAAAGTAAGATAGTTATTTTGCTCACCGATGGAATAGACAACATGAGTCAAATCACTGTAGATGAGGTGAAGTCTTTAATTGAGAAATCAGATGTAAAGCTCTATACCATTGGGATAGGACGAAAGAGAGATTTTGATGGAGCATATTTAAAAAATCTAGCACAAGCAGGTAACGGTCTCTTTTTTACTGCTCAAAATGCTGAGATGTTAAATAAGATTTATGATGAGATTGACCGTTTAGAAGTCTCTAAAATAGATGATAAAAAAATAGTACAACATACTTATTTATTTGATTATCCATTGGTATTTTCTATTTTAATTTTACTACTTTTTCTCTATTTTAAAAACATGAGGAGTGCTGTATGAGTTTTGTAAACCCTCAACTGTTTTGGCTTTTGATTTTTCCTCTGTTGATTTTCTCTTTTTTCCTTTTACGACATAAAGGTTCAGTAACCGATGTTTTTGACAAAGAAGTTTTAAAACGACTCTCCATAGGAGATGACTCTCTACCTCTAGTAGTGCGTAACAGTGTAACGCTTTTGGCTCTGTTTTTAATGCTTGTAGCTTTGGCTAGACCAGTAGTTGACCATGGAGACAAAGTAGTACAACTAGAAGGACTTTCAGCTGTAGTTGCCTTAGACATTTCAGGTTCTATGAGGGCTAAAGACATTTACCCTAACCGTTTAGAGTTTGCCAAAAAGAAGATGCTAACGTTGTTTGAAGAGATGCCAACAGATGAGTTGGCTCTGATTGCTTTTGCTCATTCCTCTTTTATGTTGGCACCTTTTTCTTCTGACAAAGGGACACTTACTCAAATAGTTGAAGGGGTAACGGATGAGTACATTAACATGAGTTCAACTGATTTTTCAGCCTTAGGTGAGTATGTGGCTGAGTTACTAGAGAAGAAAGAACCAAAGATTTTAATTTTGTTTTCAGATGGTGGTGAGAAAAAAGATTTAGAAGCATTTTCCAAGACCATTAAAGATGAAAATATTTTCCTCTATGTGGTTTTAGTAGGTACTAAAGCAGGAGCACCTGTTATAGACAAAAATGGAAAACCTCTACATCACAATGGTGCAATGGCAATTACACAGAGAAACGATGACTTGGGAGATGTGGCGTTAAGCAACGGTGGGGCTTTTGTTGTTGCCAATACAGGAACACAAGGCATCAAAGATTTAGTAGCTACCATAAAAGCTCAACATCAGAACAAAGAGCAAGGGGAAGTGACCATTCATGACCGTGAAGAGTTTTTTTACTATCCACTAGGTTTAGGACTGTTGTTTTTGTTGTTAGGTTTCTCTTCATTGCCACAAAGGAGAAGTGATGTTAAGTAATAACATAGAGTACAGAGGAGCTGTTTGGGGCTTTTGGGGAACATTTTTATGGGGAGTTGTTATCTTAATTGCATTTCTTCTAGGACAAATTTTACCTTTAATCTTTTATATGGTTTTTGAAAATATGGATTTAACCATGGAGAGCTTTAATGCTCTATCAGCTTTGGCCATGACTGATTCATTTTTGTTATTTCTTTCAGCCATGGGTGGGATGTTTTTAGCCGTTCCTGTTGCTTTTGGGGTTGCTAAACTAAAACAAGGTTCTATTTTAAAAGACTATTTCTCTTTATATAGCTTCAAGTTAAAAACACTTGGGTTTTGGATATTGGTTTTTATAGTACTTCAAGTAGCAACAACTTTTCTCATCGAAGCTTTAGGAGCAAAAGAGATTCCTAACTTCATGCTAAACTTAGAGTACCCAAGCCTTATGGCAAAGATTTTACTTGTAATGGCTGTAGTAGTAGCTGCACCCATAGTAGAAGAAGTAGTTTTTAGAGGCTTTTTACTTAAAGGTTTTTCTCAAACATTTATGGGTGTACATGGAGCTGTTTTTTTAACTTCAGCTCTATGGGCTGTCATTCACATGCAGTATGAAGTGGCTTATTTAATCGCCATTTTTGTCATAGGTTTGGTGTTTGCTTATGCTCGTGTGCTTACAAACTCACTTTATATTCCTATGATGATGCATTCGCTTATGAATGCATTGTCAATTTTGGGACTTTTTTATGAGAAAGGGGTGTTTGGATGAAATTTATAATATATTTTATACTAAGTATTAATCTACTATTGGCTAATACCTTTGATTTTCAAACCATAGAAAAAGCAAATAAAGCTTATGCAAAAGGTGAATTTGAAAAGTCAGCTGAGCTTTTTGGTACCTTAGAAAAACATCAATCAATAGTAGCCTATGACAAAGCAAATGCAGAATATAAAGCTGGTAAGTATGATGATGCTTTGAAGTCCTATGAAAAAGCAAAAGGGGTTGACGAAGCTCAGCGTCAGCACAATATAGGAAATGTTTATTTTCAGAAAAAAGAGTTGGACAAAGCCATTGAAGCTTATGAGAAAGCTTTAAAAATTAAAGATGATGAAGATACAAAATTTAATTTAGAACTTGCAAAGAAAAAGAAAAAAGAAGAAGAGAAGAAAAAAGAGCAAGAGAAAAAAGATAAAGAGAAAAAAGACGACAAAGAGAAAGACGATAAGAAAAAAGAAGAGAAAAAGAACGAAGATAAGAAAAAAGACGACAAGAAGAACGAAGACGAGAAAAAGAAAAAAGATTCAGATAAAAAAGAAGATGAGAAAAAGAAAGACGAGCAGAAGAAAAAAGATGACAAGAAAAAGTCTGATGAAAAAAAGAAAGCCAACAACGATAAGAAAAAAGAAGAAGAGGCCGAAAAAAATATGACCCCAGAGCAAAAGAAACAAGAAGAGATGAGAAAGAAAGAGTTGAAACATATGATGAAAAAATTACAAAAGAAGAAGATGCCTACGATGATGTATCAGACTAATCCTAAAAATCTTGATAAAAAAGGAGAGCGTAATGTTCAGAATCCTTGGTAGTTTTCTTTTAACGATAACGCTCTTATCAGCTGGAAGCATTACCGCTACGGTTGATTCTACAGAAGTTTTAATAGGAGATTCAGTGATGCTGACCCTTGCTGTTACAGGACAAGACAGTGCCGTGATTCCTGATATAGAAGAGATTGGTGGAGTCAAAGTTTTTAATATGCAACGCCGTTCAAGTTCTAACTTTGTTTATGTTAATGGTAAGAGTAGTATGGAAAGAACAGAAGTTTTGATGTTGGAATTGAAGCCTAAGAGTGATATGGTTATTCCCTCTTTTTCTGTTGAGGTAGATGGGAAGGTAGAGAGTACTAAAGCCATTGAGATAAAAGTTTTAAAATCTGCCACTGGTTTGAAACGCCAAACCGAAGACTTTTCTTTAGATATGAAAGTAGAAAAAGAGAAATTTTATTTGGGTGAGCCTATTGTTCTTCATGTTTATTTTAAGCAACGAAGCAATTTAGATGTACTTCAGGTAGAATATACGCCTCCTAAATTTAAAGATTTTTTCTCTAAGCAAATAGGTAAGGGTAAAACCTACCGTAAAGATGAATTTACTATTCAAGAGTTAGATTATTTACTTATTGCAAAAAAAACAGGAAAATTAAGTTTAGAATCTGCTCGTGCAAGAGTAGCACAAAGAGATAGACAGCGTCAAAGAGGAGGGTGGTTTGTCGATGTTCCTAAGTGGACAAAACTTGCCTCTCCTGCTGTGAGTATTGAAGTTATTGAACCCTCTGAAGCTCATGACTTAGTAGGGAAATTTAGCTTAACTGATAAAGTTGACCACATTAAAGTAAAAGCAAATCAACCTGTAACTTTAAGCGTTGAGTTGTTTGGTATGGGTAGCCTAGATGATTATGAGGGTATAAATTTTGAAATTCCTTCTGTAACCATCTATAGTGATGATGCAAAAATGCAGAGTAAGCTGATGGGAAACAAGTTACAGAGTCGCTACAAAAAGAGCTTTGTGTTTATATCTGACCATAGTTTTACCATCCCTTCTAAAGAGATTCGCGTTTATGATTACAGTACGGGCAAGGTTAATATAATTAAAACAAAAGAGTATAAAATAGAAGTTGAATCATCACATCAGAACAGTACATCTCCTTTGGTTCAAAGTAGTACACCTTTACCTCCTAAAGTAACTGCTCTAAACAAAACAACAAATAAAAAAGTTTGGTATGAAGATTTACCAAGTCTATTGGCACTCTTTTTTGCATTTGTTTTAGGCTCACTATCAACGCTATTGTTAAAATATATTCCAGATTTTTCTTTTGCTAATTGGGGTAAAAAACGAAAAACCTTTAATGGTGAACATGCTTTAAAAGTACTCTATCCTAAAATAGGAGAGAGCAAAGAGGTTGAAGAGATGGTACGTCAACTCTATGCTATTAAAAGTGGCGAAAAGGGTGTAGAGATAGATAGGGTACTCCTATCTAAACTTGTTGAAAAATATAAATAGCTCTATTTAAAGTTTTTTATTTTATCGATATTTTTTCATATCTTGAGCAGCTTCTCTTAGCTGTGTCTTACGCTTCATGGTCTCACGCTTATCATGAAGTTGTTTACCTTTTGCTACAGCAATACTAACTTTTACATAGTTACGCTCATTGAAGTAGAGCATAAGAGGAACAATGGTTAGTCCATCTTTTTGTACTTTTTCAAATAGTTTGTCTAACTCTTTTTTATGCAGAAGAAGTTTTCTAGGACTTCTTGTGTCTCTGGCAAAGTTGGCATTGGTCGTCTCTAGGTGAGCGATGTGGGTGTTCATGAGGTGTAACTCACCTTTTATGAAACGACAAAAGGCATCACTTAGGTTGGCTCTTTTGGCACGTAGGGCTTTGACTTCTGCCCCTTGTAATACAATACCTGCTTCAAATTTTTCTAATATTTCGTAGTCATGGTATGCTTTTTTATTTTTTGCGATGAGATTTATTGCCATAATGTATTCTTTTTTGATAAAAGTATATCAAAAAAAAGTTCTTAATGATATAATTCTTAAAAAAACAAAAGGTCACGTTAAATGTTGAAACATAAATTTATAGAAGCGATGGTAGCTGAAGATGTAGGGCGTGGTGACCTTTTTTCTCGAATTTCGGTAGCCAAAGAAGTTCGTGCTTATATTATTGCTAAATCAGATGGTGTGTTTGCTGGTCGTGAGTACATAGAAGTGTTGGCAAAAATGTACGACTTAAAACTTCAATGGCATGTTGAAGATGGTGGCATTTTTAAAGTGGGGGAGAAACTTCTTTTTGTTAGTGGAAACTCTAAATTGATATTGTCTTTGGAGCGTTCTATTTTGGACATTGCTTTACATGCTTCGTCTATTGCTACTTTGACAGCTAAATTTGCCCTAAAAATTGCTCCTTATAATGTTCGACTCTTAGACACACGAAAGACCAGACCTCTTCTTAGAGAGTTTGAAAAGTATGCTGTGCGTTGTGGTGGAGGGACAAACCATCGTATGGGTTTAGATGATTGTTTGATGCTAAAAGATACCCATCTAAAAACCATAGATAATCTTAATGAGTTTATGGTCGAAGTTCGTCAAAAAATTCCTTTTACTTCTAAAGTCGAAATAGAGTGTGAAGATATGGCTGGGGTAAAGGCTGCGATGGAAGCTGGAGCTGACATTGTGATGTGTGACAACATGACAAATGAAGCCATAAGAGAAGTGGTGGCTTTTAGGAATGAAAACTATAAACATATTTTACTTGAAGCCAGTGGAAATGTCACGCTAGATACCATTGAAGAGATTGCAAAAACTGGGGTTGATGCCATTTCCTCTGGTTCACTCATTCATCAGGCAAACTGGATTGATTTGTCGATGAAGATGGAGGGTTAAGATTTGTGATTGAGAAATTTAAAAAATTACTTGAAAAGCATGATAAAGTTAGCATCATAACGCACCGAAATCCTGATGGGGATACCTTGGGAACAGGTTTAGGTATTTATGCAGTTCTTAAAAAGGCAGGTAAACAGGTTGAAATTTGTAATATTGACAAAGAATTACCAAAATCCTTAGATTTTTTACCTCATTTTGCTAAAATAAAAAGTCAAATTAATTTTGATAATAGTTTAATTATAACTTGTGATTCAGGAAGCATAGATTTACTTGGGTTTGATTTAAGTTTAAGAGAAATAGTAAATATAGACCATCATCAATCAAACACCAATTATGGAACTTTAAATATCGTAGATAGTAAGTCTGTGTCTGCTTCTATGGTTGCTTACAAATTGCTAAAAGATGACTTTGAAATGACAAAGGATATGGCTACTTGTTTTTATGTGGCACTGGTGACAGACACACAAAACTTTATAACGCTAAATGTTAATAAAGATGTTTTTTCTGTGGCTTCAGAATTGATTTCTTTTGGTATTAATTTAGCAGAAGTCAATAAAAACTTGACACAAAGAAAGTCTTTAAGTTCACTTAGGGTTTTAAGTGCAACACTTGATACTTTGGAACTTTATGAAGATGCTCAAATAGCCAGTATGGTAGTAAGTAAAGATATCTTAGAAAAGACAGGGGCTAGGCTTAATGATACCACAGGTCTCATAGATTATGGGATTGCATTGGTGACGGTGAAGATTGCTATTTTGATTATAGAGTTTCCTAACCATCTGAAAGTCTCTTTCCGTAGTGATGCTGCCGATGTTTCATCTTTGGCTGTTCACTTTGGTGGAGGGGGACATCTGATGGCATCAGGATTTATAAGTAATGAATTAGACATAGATTTAGTATTAAAAAAAATTAAAAAAGAGATAAAAAAAAGAGGATTAATAAATGGGACGTAGAAGAGGATATGGTAGACACAGAGAGAGTTCTGGTTCGTTATGGATAGTTATTTTAATAGGATTATTAGGAGCTGGAGCTTATATCTATACATCCAAAAGTTTTGAGCGTAATGCACCCAGTATAGAGAGTGCAGAGACTATTTATTGGAATCGTAAAGAGCCTTTAAAGATTAAGCTTTCAGATCAGAGTGCTTTAAAGTCTTATTCTATAAAAATTAGAGATGATAAAAATGAAATTATGGTTGCAAATGAGATGATTTTAGAAACCATTCATGAGAAAATAGTTGAAATTAAATACCCTAAGAAAGCAGTCAATGGGGTTCTTTTAAATCCACGTGCAACCAAGCTACAGCTTACTTTTACAGCTACAGACAAAAGTAACTGGAACTTTTTTCAAGGAAATACAGTTAAGAAGTTAATTAATGTTCATGTAGATTATAAACGTCCAGATATTAACATTTTGTCTAACTCTTACTCGATTACAAAAGGTGGTTCAGCCTTGGTGGTTTTTCAGGTAAAAGATGCTGCTTTAAAAAGTTTTGTGGTTCAGGCTGGAGGTAGAACCTTTAAGGCTCAGCCTTATAAAAAAGAGGGTTATTATGCAACACTTTTAGCATGGCCTTTTAACACGGAAAATTTTGTTGCAAACATTCGAGCTGAAGATATGGCAGGAAACAAACGTATTACGAATATTCCATTATATTTATTAGATAAAAAATACAGAGTTTCTTGGATAAAAGCCAAAGATAAATTTATTGATGGAAAAATTTCTGATTTGATTGATACTGAGCCGAAATACTCTACCATTGAGAATCGATTGGAAAAATTAAAAACGATTAATGAGACGATGCGACTTGAAAACGAAGTTGTTATTCATGAGTTAGCAGAAAAAGTTTCTGATGAGATGCTAGATTCATGGAAGATTAAAAAGTTTTATCCCCTTAAAAATGGAGCAAAAGTAGCTTCATTTGGTGATGAACGTCATTATTATTATGAACATAAAGAGAATGAAATTTCACAATCATATCATGTTGGTTTAGACATGGCAAGTACAAAAATGGCAAAAATTGTCACGTCAAATGCTGGAACAGTTGTTTATGCTGAATACAATGGAATCTACGGAAATATGCCAATGATTGACCATGGGTTAGGACTCTATACACTTTATGGACACTGCTCGAACATATTGGTTGAAAAGGATGATAGAGTTGCTGCTGGTTTTACTATTGCTCAAACAGGTATGTCGGGGTTGGCTTTAGGCGATCATTTACACTTTGGTATCTTGGTACAAGGTGTTGAAGTTCGTCCCGAAGAGTGGATGGATAGTAAATGGATTCATGATAAAATTGAGAAAGTGTTTAAAGAAGCAGATAAAATTATTGATGGTAAATAATAACTGTTGATAAATGTCAAGAGTTAAGTAAAAGTCCTAAGTTATAATTTTCTAAATTAATACAAGGACATTTTATGCAACTGGCATCTTTTTTAAATGACTTAGAGTTCTCAAATGAACATGTGGTGATAACACCTTTACTTGAAAGTGACTTTGGAAAAGAGATTCGCATTGCATTTAAAGAAGCCCAAGTGATGAAAGAACATAAAACTAAGTATCCTATTACTGTGATGACGGTCATTGGAAGTATTGAATTTACGGTGGGTGAGAAAAAAGTTACTCTAAATAAAGGGGATATGATTTCTTTAGAGGGCAGTGTTATGCATGAGTTAAAAGCCATGGAAAAATCAGTGGTTCGGCTCTCTTTGCATAAAGGTGATACGGTATCTAGGGTTAATGCTGTATTGAAGTTGTAGTAGGGTGTTATTTGTAAATTATATGACAATTTGACATAATTTTTACTATTCTCATTATTTTCTGTTAAAATACTCTCATGAAACAAACGACAGCACTTAACATACTAAAATCTGGAAAAAATGTTTTTATAACTGGTTCAGCTGGTACAGGTAAAACCTACTTGTTACGCCAATACATTCAGTACTTAAAAGAGCGACGCATACACCCAACGGTTGTGGCTCCTACTGGTATTGCTGCTTCACATCTTAAAGGGCAGACGATTCATTCTTTTTTTGCATTGGGCATACGTGACACGGTGGTGGACAATGGTTATGTCTCTTTTTTATTAGAAAAGAGTTATTTGAAAAGTCGTTTTTCTAAACTAAAAGTATTGATTATTGATGAGGTTTCCATGGTCTCACCTGAAATCTTTGCTTCTATGGACAAAGTTTTAAGGGCTTTTAAAAATAATCCTGAACCTTTTGGTGGGGTTCAAGTGGTCATCTCTGGTGACTTTTTTCAGTTACCACCTGTGAGTCGTGAGTTTAAAGAAAAACGTTTTGCTTGGCAATCTCCTGTTTGGAAATCTTTGGAATTAAAGAGTTGCTACCTAGAAGAAAAGTTTAGACAAGATGATAATAGGCTTATTTCTGTACTTGATGACATACGTTCTGGTGAAGTCTCAGATAAATCTAAAACTATTTTAGAACAATGTTTCCATACAGAATTAGATGCAAAAGTACAAGCTACAAAACTTTTTACGCACAATGTTGATGTAGACAGAATAAACATCGAAGAGTTAAATGCATTAAAAGGAAAAGCTCAAACTTTTAAATACACCTCAAAAGGTTCAGCTAAAAACATAGAGAAAATTTTTAAAACCTCTTTGCTTTTAGAAGAGATAACTTTGAAAAAAGATGCGATGGTTATCTTTGTAAAAAACAATCCTGAAAAAAACTATGTTAACGGTACAACAGGTGTGGTTATTGGTTTTGAAGGTGACATTCCTGTGGTAAAAACTTCTACAGGTCAAAAGATACGCGTGCTAGCTGAGGACTGGACACTTGAAAATGACAAAGGTGAAAACGTAGCAACTGTTTCACAAATTCCTTTGCGTTTGGCATGGGCGATTACCATTCATAAGTCACAAGGTATGACGCTCGACGCTGCACAGATTGACCTTTCTCAAACCTTTGAAGTGGGGCAGGGTTATGTTGCTTTGTCACGTTTGAAAAGCATAGATGGGTTACAGCTTTTGGGGCTGAATGAGATGGCGTTAAAGGTTGAGCCTTTGACTTTACGTATTGATGAACCCATTAAACAAGCTTCACAAAAAGCTTCAGATGAGATTATGAGTTATGGTGAAGAAACACTTGAAAAAGCTCATCTGAATTATTTAAAGTCCATTGGTGGGCTTACAAACTTTTTACAAATAGAAGAAGAGAAAAAGCTTTTACGAGCAGGTAAGTCCTCTTTAAATTCGGATGTTCCTACACACATGAAAACAAAAGCTTTAATGCAAAGTAGTGAAAGTATAAAAGAGATAGCCAAAGCTAGGGGTGTTACGGTTGCTACGATTATGAACCATTTTTCTACTTTAAAAAAAGAAGATGAGAGTTTAGACTTAAGTAAATTTAAACCTAAAAATTTACCTGAAGAAGCCATTGAAAAAGTTGTGCTTCAACTGGAAAAAGAGAAAAACATGGAGAACTTTGGAGACGATGGACGATTACGCTTTAAACCCATCTTCGCAGCTTTAAATGGAGAAGTCTCTTATGATGAAATAAGAGCTACGATGCTCTTTAGATCATAATACCTTAGTGATGCCATGCTAGACTTAGAATCTGTTGTGTATAATGCCCAAAAAGTTTCTTTGTCTAAGATAAAAG
>OBIK01000034.1_pt1 | contig 16571 bp, 16 predicted proteins | sample 1496171 | NCBI WGS metagenome assembly OBIK01 (sample SAMEA3367191, study PRJEB22510) | hydrothermal vent metagenome | biome: marine hydrothermal vent; material: sea water | place: Cayman Islands | collected 2012-01-19 | depth 2308 m | reverse complement strand
GTTGTATGATTTGGTATGCAGAAAATGTTCAAGAACTTTTCGACATGACAATCGCAGCATTTACAGTAGCAGAAATGCCAGATGTACATGTGCCTATGGTAACTGTATGTGATGGTTTTTTCGTTTCTCACAACAGAGAGTCAGTGATGCTTCCAGCTGATGACATAGCGTTAAGACGTTATGACCCATATGCAGCACCACTACCTCCGATAGATTCTGAAATGCCTCCAGGAAGATTCCTAAGAGATCCATTTGTAATGAAATCTAACTACATTTCTTACGCAACACATGCTTCATGGCAGTGGGAAGTAAGATCAGCAGTAGAGAGATCTAGACCTTACGCTAAACATTTCCTTAAAGGTCTTGTGCATGTGACAGGTGACCTAGATGCGGACATTGCATTTGTTTCATGTGGTACAGCATCACACCAAGCAAAAGAAGCTCAAAGAGAACTAACTAAGATTGGTATCAAGTCTAAGGTTGTTAAAATAAGATCAATTAGACCATTCCCAAACAAAGAGTTGCTTGAAGCAGTTCAAGGTGTAAAACACGTCTTTGTACCTGAGTTTAATATTGTTGGTTGGCTAGAAAAAGAAGTGAGAACATCACTTTATGGTAAGACAGACGCAAATATTGTGGGTCGTCCTAGAGTTGCTGGTGGTATGTCAATGCCTGCAGAAGCAATCATTAAAGAAGTCCTAGAAAATATCGATGTAAAGAAAGGGGCATAATATGTCAGTAGATATTTATAAAATCAATCCAGAGTTTAGAGACATCATGCCTCAAGAAATTCTCGACCTTGAAGATAACGCAACTTGGAATTCTTCAGGTTTTAAAAAGCGTGGTATATCTGATCTTACAGATAAAAAAGAAATATTAGAAGAACACTCTTTATGTGCAGGTTGTCCAGAAGCAGCAGCACTTAGATATGTATTGGCTGCTTTGCCTTTGCCTGAAGAGACGATTATCGTTAACTCAACAGGTTGTACTTCTTTGATGTTTCCACACATTGCTTTACACACAGTACACTCACTTTTTGGTAACCAAAATGCTGTTGCATCTGGTATCAAAAGAACTTTAGACTGGAGATTTCCAGATAAAACTAAAGATGTTGTTGTTCTAGCAGGAGACGGTGCTACTATCGATATCGGTCTTGATTATACACTTCAGTCTTTCTTTAGACAAGAAAAAATCACAACAATCTGTTTTGATAACGAAGTGTATGCAAATACAGGTGGTCAAGAGTCTGGTTCTACTCCTAAAGGTCAAGTCTTTAAAATGGCACCTAAAGGTAAAGTATTTAATAAAGTACCTATGTGGGAACTAGCAGTTACTTCAGGATGTGCATATTCTGTTAAACTTACTGCATCAGCGCCTAAAAAAGTGGCAAAAGTACTTAAAGAAGCTGTCTTCATCGCAAGAGAAGTTGGTCCTACGTATATCCATCTTTATACACCTTGTATTCTCGAGATTGGTCTTGGTGCACATGAAGGTTTATGGGAAATGAAAGAGCAAGATAAAGATAGATTTGAAGACTTTAGATACATATCTCCAGAAGCGGAAGCTGCGTTGAAAGTATTTAAAAAAGAAGGAATGTACTAATGGCTAAAGATTCAATAAAAATTAGAATGCCTGCTCTTGGTGGGCAAGGAGCGGTAACTGCTGCACACATTGCAGCAACTGCGGCAGATACTGTAGGATACTACGCTGTTTCAAATCCTTTTTTTGGAGCTGAAAAAAGAATGGCACCTTCTGAGTCTTATACAAGAATCGGAACAGTACCTATCTACGATAGAGGTGAAGTTATATACCCAGATATTGTTATGATTTATCACCCACAAGTTGTTACTATGGGTAAATCATATACGATGCCTTTTTATGCGGGTATCAAAGAAAATGGTCTTGTTCTCATTAACTCTGATATAGAGCTTTTAACAGACCATGATAAAGAGTTCTTAGACTCTATGAATGTAAAAGTACTGACAAAAGACTTTACTAAATTTGCTGTTGAAATTGCAGGTACTGAGCTTGCAACAAACATGGCAATGCTAGGTGCATTATTTGGTGCACTTGGTACAGTTCCTAAGGAAGCTATTGAAGAAGGAATCAAAGATAGATTCCTTAAGAAGTATACTGCTTCTGGTGGTACAGCTACACTGGACTCAGTTATCGAGAAAAAGTTTAAGAAAAAACAAGATTTGATTCAAAAAAACCTTGATACTGCATCAGCAGCTTATGATTTAACTGCAGCATGGGCTAAAGAAGTAGGTTTAGAACCTATGTTACTTGACCCTTCTCATGTAGTAGAAGTAGAAGCGTAACTTTCACTGCTTCTATCTGCAACTGTGCCTGAGCACAGTTGCAATCCATAAATATTATCTAAGTACAAACTTTTGTATTTAGTTGATATTTCTTCAAAACTTCACAAACTCCCATTTAAGGTACAAATATGATTTCCTCTTTTGTCATCACAGGATTTTTAGGTGTAGGTAAAACTACGATGCTAACCAATAGTGTTAAACAACATTTTCCAGATAAAAAAATAGCCATCATCGTCAATGAATTTGGCGACATTGGAGTGGACAGTACCATACTTAAAAATGTACACTCAGAAGTGCTTGAAATCTCCGAAGGGTGCATCTGTTGTCAGTTGGCTGAAGAGTTTGAAGCTGGAGTGCAGGAGATAATAGCCAAGTACAACCCCGAAATACTCTTTGTAGAGACTTCAGGTGCTTCTGAACCCTTTCCTATCTATTACTCTTTAAATACGCTAGGCATAGCTGTAGAAGGTATTATTTGTGTGATAGACTCTAAGAACTGTAAGGCCTACATGGATGAAGATATCTTCAAATACCAAATAGGTGGTTCAAACATACTAGTATTGAATAAAAGTGATTTGGTAAGTGAAGATGAGTTAGAAGCATTGGAAGACGATATTACGCTAATTAAAGAAAAGTACAATATTAAAAATACACTCACGGGTGTACCGATATTTAAAAATCATTTTTTTGTTAGAACGTCACATGGGGAACTTGGCAAAGAGATATTTGAAGACATCTCTTTAGGTGAGATAGAAAACCTTGATGATGTGGAGAGGGCAGCACAATCTTCTAGTGATCTCATTTCAAAAACCATTTACATTAAAGAGACTAGCTTTGATGTGTTAGATAACTTTATCAGCACTTTACCTAGTAACATTTACCGTGCAAAAGGCATAGTGAAACTCTCTGATATCGAAGACACCATGATAGCCAACAGCAGTTTTGGGGATGTGCGTTATGAAAAATATAATGGAGAGATTAAAAGTTCATTTTTAGTACTCATAGGAAAAGACATAGACAAAACTATCGTAGCGCTAGAAGATAGCTTTGATTTTGTGAATGTGCCTAAGTTTTCATTGAAGGGGTAAGAAAGGTTTGGATGAGACTAAAAAAGATTAGTCGTCATCTTCATCTTCAAAGTCTGCTCTTACAACAGAGCGTAAGACAATCTCATCTCCCATGTCTTCTGCTTCGAAGTAATGGGTGTGGCAGAACTCTTGGTTCATGCGGCATTCCATTATCTTGGCTTTCATAGTGGCATCAGCTTTATCTTCATATTTTAGATTGTTTTCCCAACCACTTTTCTTAAAACAAGAACATTCATTTTCAATACGTATAGTATATACTTGTTCTTTTTCAACTTCTTTCATAATTACTCCAATTCTTTAATAACAATAAATTCGCCAAACTCATATGAGTAGACTTTTTTTGCAGCTTTGTCTATGATGATAGGGCGTATCCATTCGTTTAAGATAAATGGTTTGGCTACAGAATTCTCTACTGCTTTTGCTACGGTGTCTAAGGGAGCTTCCATATAGGTAAGTAGACGGACAGGCTCATGATAAGCTTCTCCTTCTAGGAGGACTGACTGTGTTGGAAGACCTATCTTAAGGTCAGAGTAGTTTCCGTTGTACACACCCACTTTTGCTACGACGTTGTGATACACTTTTGAGCCGGCCCCGTAGACCTTGTTGTCAACTGTAGCAAAGTAGTGTTCTAGATTTATCCACTCTCCTACCACCAAGGGTCCATCAAAAAGACGAGTGAGTAAATCAGAATTTTCATTGTCTAGGTTGGAGTCATAAGAGTGCATAAACATTCTATTGTTAAAGGATACATGCTGTGTGGAGCTTCTTGGCCCTGCAAAGACCCCCATGTTACCTGCTAATCCCCATTCTGGTCTAGGTTCAGACCAATCCATAGTCTTAAGAAAAAGGTCTTTTTCTGTTTTTGCATGCGGTAAATCTACTACCCTCTCTTCTCTAGTAGCACGGGATGCTTTTTTAAAGTCACTTTGCACTCTAGCATACAGTGCTAACTCTTCAGAGTCTAAGATATCTGTGTCATAAAAGCTTATCTCGTCAGTAGTTGTCGTGTGATATATGGGCATAAATCTTGTGTCCTCAGGGATATCTATGCCTTTAGACTTAAGTCTCTCTCTTAGCTCTGGCTTGTTTGCCATCATACATAATGCCCTTGTGTTTGGTAGGCTTATGCTTCCTCCACAGGCACCACAATCTAATGCAGATTCAAAAGGATTGTTGTCTGAGAGTGATCCATGTCCTGAAATCATGAAAAATTTAGGAAAGTCTTTTACTTTACCTATAATCTTAAGAAAGTTTTCTACATACATGACTTGTTCGTCTGCTGTAAACCCAACGGTACTAAGTTTTTCTTTTTGTATTTGATAATCTTCTGCTGTGATATGATAAGCATGTCTGAGTTGTTCAATCACATCTTTAGAGACATTCTCACAAAGCATACCATCAAATACCAAGTGTTTCCAAAGTCTATCAACTTCGGTCTCATCTAGAGAGATACCTGATTGCGTAGTTAAAACTTCATTAATAATATTGATATGGAGTTTTTTAACGTATTTTTCTATTTCCTCATTTGTGAGTTTGTCTAGCGTATAGGTAGTCTTAGGTTTTTCAGGCTTCATTTTATCAAAGAGTTTTTCTGTTTTTCCTGGGAAAAAAGTCTTTCCAAAAAGTTTGACACCAAATAACCACCCAATCGCTTCTACCATGATGTATGGGGTGTAAGGGTTGTTTTTCAAGTCATTTAAGACCTTTTTAGTGGTCTTATGGATGCCTTTTCTTCTGTTGTACTCGTCATGAGACTCAACAGGTATCTCAAAGACAATGTTCTTTGGTTTGATAACTGCGGGGGAAAGTTGTAAGGCATGGGCTTTGTCAAACTCTACAAAGGAGATAGGCAAGCCTAGAAAACCACCTGCTCCATAGGTACTGTAAGGTCCAGAGGCTTCTACAGCTCTACGGATGATTTCAGACCTTACATCTAGACAAAAGACAGCTGAAGCAAGGGGTTTTTCATCGTAGGTATGGGGTGCTGTAAATTCGTTTACATGCTCCATGATGTAGGTGTCCTCTAAAGACTTCAACCAAAGAAACCCTTCTTCTTTTTTGAGTAAGTTAGCAAAGTTTGAAAAGGCTATGAGGTTGATATTGAGTTCAGGTAAGGCTTCTTTGGCAAGTTGTATCTGTAAAGAATCTAGATTAATTTCTTCTTTTACGTAGGCATCCAATATTTCTTGGTATGATTGGTGTTCTTCCATAGCATCATTATATGTACCTGTAAGTTTGCCTTTTGACTGCAAGAGTTTTAAGATGGTATAAGCACTATTGTCTTTGATATACGCTTGAAGTTTATCAAAATCATTTATCTTACCTTCCTTTTGCATATATTTTAACCCAAAATGCAACCTCACTGCCATGTAGTCCATGAGTGATGAAGGGTGTTCTTGTTGATGGTAGTACTCTTTATCTTCAGAGCGGTACTTGATAAACCCAGCCCATCCGTGTAGTTTGAGTATGTGTGTTAAGAAGTATTTTTCTACATCTTGTGTAGGCACTTTGAGTGCTTCTAGTATTTTGGCTACATAAGATTCTGAATCACCCTCATGGTCTATGCCTTCATAGAGTTTAAATGTATTGAACATTCCAAGGTCTCTGTCTGACATGCTTAGTGTGGTTTGTGCCTCATCAAGGTAGCGTGCAATGTACTCAATGACATCTTTTTCTATGAGTTCTTTTTCGCTTGTGTCAAAGAGGGCATCGTGGATTTCATAGAATGTCATATCCTTGGTGAGCGACTCTATCCACGCTTCTTTGTTTAAATAGATAGATTTTTCTTCAAGGTAGGCATGAAGCTCTTCATCTATAGTGTTTATTTTTAATGCTTCATAGCTTCTTAGACTTTCCCAAAGTGGGCTTACTTCAAGCATAAATTTTTTGGCAACACTTACAAAGTCTTCTGATAAATCGGCGTCTTGTAGTGGTCTGAGCAGATTTTTTTCAAGGTACTCTGATTTTATCTTGCCTTTGTTGTATAGGTCGACATAATAACTAGGCTCCATATAGACTTTACCACCATAAATACTTTGTGCTTTTTCTAGTCCTTCTTTAAAGTTAAGATGCTCGAAGCCTTTGAGTGGGTTGTGGTGTATGAAAGCACCAATAGGCCAGTAGTGTGGTACGGTATCTTTAACCGCATTTAATTTTTCTAGTAAACTCATGATAGTACCTCTTTTAATCCTATAATGCTAAAGATGAGCAACAGAGCAAACATGGCTAGATGTATCCATCTTTCTTTTGATGTTAGGTCGATATAGTGCACATTGTGATTTGGTTTACCAAATACTGTTCTAGCCATGACTTTCACTGCGATGAGAAAATTTCCAAAAAATATAGCAATGACCACTAAATACCATAAGGTATTTTGCTCAGCAGAGAGTATAGCATTGAGAAATAACATAGAGTTTGGAAATGGAGGGTAGAGTGCCAATGTGGTTAAATAAAGGGTTAAGAACAGTCCAGCATAGGGTGTAACCAAGGTAATGCCTGTGACTTGTTTGTAGTTTGCACTTCCATAGTTACGTTCGTAGTATTTTCCCATGAGATAAATACCAAAGAGTGTAAAAAGCAATGAAATAGCATATAAGATACCTTCGTGATTTTCAAACATCATGAGCATAGGTGCATTGAAAAAAAGTATGTAGTAGCTTAGTTTGTAGAGGTTTGCTGTTTTGTTTGCCTTGTAAAGGGAAAACAAAGAAGCAACAAATGCCACAAAAACAAAGGGCATAGATGGCTCTTGAGGATAGATATATTCTATGCATATTCCTAGAACAACCAACAGAGCTGAAAGTAAAAAAAACTTATCATAAGAGAGTCGCTTGGTCTTTTCAAAATAAATATAGTACGGCACACCCGCAAATAAAAATAGTAAAATAAGTTGCATTAACATTCGTACCCTTTTTTAAAAAATTTTAAAATATTTGACATATATATCTGATATATAGCCTTCTTTTGCTAACAATTTATAAAACTTCCACTTTGCTTTGTTAGGTTGATGTTCGCCTATAGGCACATCTACATAGTGCTGTTTGTAGGTAAAGTACCACCCTATAATCATGATGCCTAATAGCATAATAATAGTCATCTCAGAAGATACAAACAATGTTGCTGCATCATAAAATAATAGGGCATGCTCACCATAAAGGAAACTTTCAAGTGCATGTCCTACAGCCTCGTAAGTAAAGAGAATAAGAACAAATGAAGAGATGAGTATAAACAAGACTTTGAGTGAATTTGCTTTTGTTACTTCAAAGAACGACAAAAAGAGCTGTGTGCCTGTAAGCCAAGCAAAAGCCAGTATGAGTATGGCCGCATTAAATTCAACACCAGATTCACTAAGCAGATACTTAATACCAACAAAGGCTAGTGCAGGCACTACCGTAAACAAAGCAATGAGTCTAAACATTTTAATACTGTTGTACTGAGGCTTTTCTTCCCAGAAAAGCTCAGAAGTGAGCCGTCTAGGAACATTTGGGTCTTTTCTTGCTTGTCGTATGAGTGAGCCTGACTCCAAGAAGAAAGTAGCCTTAAAGATACCATGTACCATAAGGTGGTAGATAGCAAGAGAAAATGCACCAAGACCGACTTCCATAATCATGTATCCCATTTGACCTACTGTTGAGTAACCAAGGTAACGTTTGACATCTGAGACAGCTAGCATGAGCAGTGTTGCGCCGATGGCAGTGAGTAGTCCCATCATAAAAGCAACATTGAGTACAGCTGGGGTTAAGAGCAACAAGAATGCTATTTTATTGAGTAAAATACCACCCACGTTTACTACACCTGCATGCATCAGTGCTGAGACAGGTGTAGGAGCCTCAGATGTATATGGTAGCCAAAGATGAAAAGGTATGATAGCAGACTTCATCATCGCAGCAAATAAGAAAAGGAAACCTATGACATATATTATAGGGTTGTCTATATCTGTTTTGGACATTTCTAACCAGGTTTGACTGAGTTCTGATAAATCGAAACTGCCAAATGTTTTGTATGTAAGTACAACTGCGATAATGAAAAGTAAGTCAGCTAGCTTATGGATAAGCATCGTCCACCCACCATTTTTGATGGCAGATTGAGACTCGACATTAAAAGTAATGAGTAGATATAGAGCGATGCTCATAAGTTGCCAAGCAATGGTAAGGATGATAAGGTTATTACTCATAACAAGCAAGTAAATGGCTGAGAAAATGAAGTTTAGAAGTATAAAAAACCTCTTATAGCTAGGTTCATCCCACATATACTTGGTAGCATATTTACGAATGACAAGACCTAGTATGGCTACATAGGGTACAAGGATGGCAGAGAGTTCGTTGAAGACGAGTAGCCCATCAAAACCATGTATATCAGTGTCATTGCTCATGACATGGTATGTTCCATAGAGTGCTAGAAGTGCCACACCAGAAGAAAAATAGATACTGATTTTTGGCATTAATTCTTTCTTGTCTAAAAATGCCAAAAAGAAAGCAATCAAAACGGGTATAAAAGGTATAAATAAAACGAGTTTTTCCACTTAGGGCTCCATGTGTAAATAAATTATCTATCTTTATAATAAATAAAGTATTAATCTATAATTAAAGTTATACTAACTTTGGGTATTTTTTACAAATACAAAGGTAGATTGTAACATATTTATAAAAAGATACTTAGTGATGTTTGATCTAATGTTTACTTGTCTATAGGTTGAGGCAAAATGAAACACGAAAAACCTCTAAAAAAGACGAATAATTGGACTTATTTTTAAGTTAGTCGTATAGCATTTTTGGTGAAAATTATTCTCCTGTGCCTTTATAGATGGCATCGTAGTGGGCTGCTAGTTCTGTAGTGTAAACAGCAGCACTCATGACATCACAGTTGAAAACGTTGGAGAAGCATGAAGGTTCTTCAAAGATTTGGTCGCTTTGTGTGATGACTTTTGCAGCCTCAAGTAAGCCTTGGTCATTTTGGCTTGCATACTTGAGTGCGGCCAAAAGTACATCTATTTTTTGACCTTCAAATTGATCCTTAAGTAGGTCTTTTATCTCGGGGTCATTTTCATAGTCATGTAAAAGTTTTTTTACATTCTGGGCAGAGAGGTATACCCCACCAGAAAAAGCACCATCTACTTTGTTTGTGTACTGTAAGTCTTCGATGTACTCCGAAGGTGTTACGTCTGCCCAGTCTGTGATGTAGGTCTCATGAAATGCTTTGTCTAGTATGCTAGAAAGTGCAGATCCTTGCACAAAGTAAAACTTTTCAAAAAAGCCTTGTGCGATGGCGATGAAGTAGGCATGCCATTTGTTAAAGTTGCCATAGTCAAGGTCTCTTGAACGTTTGATGATAGTTGTAAACTTATCTTTATAATAGGCTTCAAGCTCTTCGAGTGTATGGTTTTTGAGCTGCTCTTTTGGTATGCGTAATGTTAAATCGTTTGCTGTACCAATATCTTCAAAGACATCATAATACCATGTTCGCATTTGTGCTTCGGAGATAGGGTGGTAGCTTATACTGTAATCCATGTTGACCCTTTATATCGTAATTGTAATAATAATTTTTGGAAGATACATCAATTTGTCTTAGATGAAGGTTAGATGATGTGGATTAGGCTAAATATGATATTATACATAAAAATTTTATGAGGATTCTAGTATGGAAGCAATATTTCAGCCAGGTTTTTTAGGCACAAGAGCACCATTGTTTATGGATATTGTCTCGGTTATCGTAGCACTTCTGCCTTTCTTAATCTTTGGAGCCATAGGTCTTGCAAAGAAGAAAGATTATAAAAGACATGAGGGTGTACAGAAGTTTTTATTTGTAGTGACAGTGATAGTGGTAGCATTTTTTGAGTATGGAGTACGTGTTGCAGGCGGGTATAAAATCCTTATGGAAGGTAGTTCTGTACCACATGATTATTTTATATATGTATTGATTTTTCATATTATTATCTCTGTGGTTACCTTGGTTTTATGGGTATTGACACTGTATCATGCAAAGCGTTATAAAAAACAAAAGACACTTCCTGGGCTGTATTCTCCTTCTCACAAAAAAGATGGACAACGTACGTTTATTGGTATTGTATTGACGATGTTAACGGGTGGCTGGGTGTACGCATTGCTTTTTGTGTTTTAGACATGCAAAAAATAGCAATCTCTGCTTGTCTGTTGGGTGAAACCTGTCGTTATGATGGGTCAGATAACAAAAATGAAGTACTTTTAGAGAAACTAAAAGATGCCCAACTCATCTCATTTTGTCCCGAAGATTTTGCTTTTGGTACACCTCGACCTACGATGGACCTAGTAAAGACTGCAAGTGGACAAAAGGCTATCTCTAATGAAACAGGGAAGGATTTATCTGACCCTGTAAAACAGTATGCTAAAACATTTTTTGATACGCATCCAAACATAGACTTGGTCATAGGAAAAGACAGAAGCCCTTCTTGTGGTGTGTGTTCTGCCAAAGTGTATGATGAGGCTAAAAATTTGCTTTCCTCTACAGAGGCAGGACTCATGATGAAAGAAGCACTAAAACGAGATATACTTTGTGTGGATGCAGAAGATTTTAAAGGATAAATATGAGATACATTTTAATAATATTTTTTAGTACATTTACGATAATGGCAGGCAGTACGCAAGATGACGTAACCAAGCAAGCCATCGTGAAGATATACACCACCGCAAAAATAGCAAACTATCAAGTACCATGGTCAAGTTCTATGCAAAGTTCTACGGGTTCTGGAGCTATCATAGAGGGTGGGTTTATTTTGACCAATGCACACGTAGTAGCAAACCAAGCTTTCATAGAAGTGCAACGTTACGGGCAGAGAAAACGTTACATCGCTACAGTGTATGCTGTGTCACATCAGGCTGACTTAGCACTTTTAAAAGTAGAAAAAGAAGCTTTCTTTAAAGGGGTAGCTCCCCTTACTTTTGGTTCACTACCAGCAGTAGAACAAAAGATAGTTGTGTATGGCTACCCTATGGGAGGTTCTACTCTTTCGGCTACCATAGGCGTAGTGTCTCGTGTAGAACATCATATCTATGCACATAGTGGAGAGATGTTTTTAGCCGTACAAGTAGATGCTGCAGTAAACCCTGGAAACTCTGGAGGTCCAGCACTCTCAGAAGGTAAGATAGTAGGTGTGGTCATGCAAGTCATCACACAGTCTCAAAACATAGGCTACTTGGTACCTGTGAGTATGGTGAAACATTTCATAGATGACATGAAAGATGGAAAGTATGATGGTTTTGCAGATTTAGGTTTAGGCACACAAAAGCTAGAAAACCCAGCACTGAGAGACTATTATGGGCTAGACGATAATGTTACAGGAAAACTGCTAGATAAAGTTGTGTATAACTCTTCTTTAAAGGGTATACTTAAAGAAGGAGACATCTTGACAAATGTTGATGGCTATAACATAGAAGATGACGGAACCATAGCTTTTAGGGAGCATGAATATACAGATTTTCATTATGCAGTAGATGCTTACCAGATGGGTGAAAAAGTAAAACTAGGCATCATACGTGACAAAAAAAAGATGGAAGTAGAAGCCACACTTAAATACACAGCCGATGACATGTACTTGGTAAAAACCACACGCTATGATACGATGCCTTCTTATTTTATATATGGAGGGTATGTGTTTTCTCCTCTTACACGTAACCTCATACGTTCCACTTCTCGTAACCGCCTGAGACTTTCGTACTTAGCAGCCCAATGGCAAGAAGAAGAGAAAAAAGAAGCGGTAGTCTTACTTAAAGTACTGGCATCGAACCTCACACGAGGGAACAACGACTTTGGTATGTGGCCTATAGAAAAAATAAATGGCGAAAAATTTGTAGATTTTAAAGACTTTTATACAAAGATGCAAAACAGCAAAGAGAAGTACATCGTCCTTGAAGATGACGATGGTGTGAAAGTCATCATAGAGAAAGAAAAAGCTCAAGCAAAACAAGCAGATATACTAAAAAAGTATAATATTGAGCATGATAAGTCAGAGGACTTGAGAGACTAGTCGTACTTTTTAAACTGTTCTAACCACTCTTTGTCTTCGTCACTTAGTTTTCCTACGCGTTCTAGGAGTTTGGCTTTTGTATTGATGAGGTCCTCTACTTCTAAGTAGGCTAAAAGGTCTGGATTTATGGTAGGTTCATTTCTGCCATAAGCAATGAGTTTTTCTATGTCTGCTAGTAATTTTTCTTTAGTTGGGCTATTCTTTTCATTCATTTTGTTATACTATCTAAAAAGAAATTAAGGACATAATATGTTAGAAATAGGAAATGCCGTGCCAGACTTTTGTCTGCCTAACCAAGATGATGAAGAGATATGCTTAAGGGACATCAAAGGCAAGTGGATAGTTCTCTACTTTTACCCCAAAGACAACACACCAGGCTGTACCACACAGGCTTGTGACTTCACAGCTACCCAGTCAGAGTTTACAGGGTTAGATGCCATGATACTAGGTGTAAGTCCAGACTCCCCAGAAAAACATAGAAAATTCATAGAGAAAAAAAAGCTAGGTATTACACTACTAGCAGACGAAGAGAAAGAGCTTTGTAACCTTTTTGGTGTTTGGCAACTTAAAAAGTTTATGGGTAAAGAATACATGGGCGTGGTGCGTTCTACTTTTATCATAAATCCTGAGGGTAAGGTAGCTGCTACTTGGACAAAAGTACGAGTGAAGGAGCATGCTAGCATTGTGAAAGCTCGGTTAGAGGAGTTGCAGGATGCCTAATCGTAAAAATATGATAGCCATTGGTTTAGGCGTTTTACTTTCATTGCTAAGCTTTTCCTCTGCCCAGGGTATGAGTGCAGAAGAGATTAATGAAGCCATAATTAATGGAGATGAAACGTCATTTGAAAACATGGGGACAAAAGGGAATAGCGAAGTCATAACTAATGAAGATAAAATGTCATTCAATTATGGTTTTAAAGCTGGTACATTAGGGCTAGGAGTGTACCTTTCGACCCCTATTAATGATTGGGTGTCATTAAGATTAAATGTCAATGGCATAAAATATAAAAGTGATGATACTTTAAGATACAATAGGTCGATCAAGACAAAGAAAACGTATGATTTGCTATCTACAGGAGTTTTAGTTGATTTTCATTTATGGCAACTCAGGCTTACAACAGGTATATACTTAAACAACAACAGCATCATAGATACTGCAAAAATGACTGACGTTAATGGCGTTAATTTTAATGGTGTGAACTATACATCTTCGAGTGTTACACAAGTGGAACAAACCATTACCTTCAATAAAATTTCTCCATATATAGGTATAGGATGGGGTAACAACAGTAGAAGAGAAGGATGGAGTTTCGCTTTTGATATAGGACTTATGTACCAAGGAGATCCTCAATTGGCATTAGACATTACGATGAATCAAGAGATTACATTATCTAAAGCAGATGAGATTAAGACCAATGCAAATCAAGCAATAAAAGTACAAGAAAAAGACCTCTCTGACCTTCCTTTTTATCCTGTGGTGATGATAGGAGCTAGTTATTCGTTTTAATAGAGCTTGACAGTCATACGAAGGTCTATATAATTTCGATGAAATCAAGGAAAATTCTGATGAAATGACACTATATTACCTAGAGAACCAAGATACAAACCATACTTTGCACAGAAGCCAAAAATAATCTAAAAATCATTTTTATAAACCCTTAAATAACATTTCGGTATAATCGCGTTCCTTATTCATATGAGTAATGGAAAATACACATGTAGTTATTCCTTGCACGGTTGTGTGATGCTGCTTATAGCATGAACATTGAGGACTACAGCGGATTAAACCTAGTGATGAAGCAATGCTTTTAACCCAGCCTAAGTTATGTTCTATGGACTTTTAGAGTCTTTAGTAGATGGCTTAGGCTGCAATGTATTACCCAAGGAGAAATTATGGTAACAATGAAAGACCTATTGGAGTGTGGAGTACACTTCGGACACCAAACAAGAAGATGGAATCCAAAAATGAAGAAATTCATCTTTGGAGCTAGAAAGAACATCTATATCATCGACCTTCAAAAAACACTTAGATACTTTAAATACACTTACACAGTAGTAAGAGATGCAGCAGCAGAGGGACAAACAGTTCTTTTTGTAGGAACAAAAAAACAAGCCAGACAAGCAGTAAAAGAACATGCTGAAAGATGTGGTATGCCTTATGTTGCTAACAGATGGCTAGGTGGAATGCTTACAAACTACCCAACTATGAAAAAATCTATTAGAAAACTAGAAATCATCGAGCAAATGGAAGAAAATGGTCAACTAGATATGTTGACTAAAAAAGAAGCACTTATGCTTTTAAGAAAAAAGACGAAACTTACTGCATACTTAGAAGGTTTCAGACACATGAAAAAACTTCCAGACATGATGTTTGTTATCGATGCTGTTAAAGAACACATTGCTGTTAAAGAAGCAAAACGTATGGGTATGAAAGTTGTCGCTCCACTTGATACGAACTGTGACCCAGATGTAATTGACTACCCGATTCCAGGAAATGATGATGCTATCCGTTCTATTAACCTTTTCTGTAAAGAGATGGCTGAAGCTATCATCGAAGGTAAAGCAGCGTACGCAGAAGCAAACGGTGGAGATGTTGATGAAGTAGTAGCTGACTCAGAAGTTGCAGCACTTATGGGTGAGGTAGCATCAGAAGATACAGGTGCAGCAGCAACTTCAGAAGAGGTAGCAAAACTAGCAGAAGCCAAAACAACAGCAAAAGCTGAAGAGAAAAAAGAAGCTAAAAGCGAAGTAAAATCTGAGACAACAGAAGCAGCTAAAGCTCCTATAAAAAAAGAAACTTCAGAGAAAAAACCTGCATCAGATAGTAAGGGTGATGACCTTACTAAGATAGCGGGCGTTGGTAAAGTATACCAAGGTAAACTCAATGATGAAGGTTTTTATACATTTGATGATGTAGCAAATATGACAGCAGAGCAGATACAAGTTATGGAAGACAAGTACTCTTTCAAAGGTGATTTTAAAGACGCTGTAGCATCTGCTTCAGAGTTGGCAAAGGGGTAATTATGGCGAACTTTGGACCAAAAGACATTAAAAAACTTAGAGAGATGACTGAAGCAGGAATGATGGACTGTAAAAAAGCACTTGCTGCATCTGATGGAGACATGGATAAAGCAGTTGAATGGCTTCGTGATAAAGGTATGGGAGCAGCAGCTAAGAAAGCTGGTAAAGTAGCAGCAGAAGGTGCCATCGGTGTAAGAGTTGAAGGCAAAAAAGCAGTACTTGTTGAGATCAACTCACAAACTGACTTCGTAGCACAAAATGAGAAGTTTTTAGAAGTTATGGAAGATGTTGTAAATCATGCATTTGACAACTCTATCGCAGATGCAGAGGCTATCAACGCTTCAACTATTAATGGGGTACCTTTTGAAGAGTACATATCTCAGAAAACTGCAACTATCGGTGAAAAACTAGTTGTAAGACGTTCAGCACTCATAGATGCTGATGCAAATACAGCAGTAAGTGGTTACCTCCACTCTAACGGTCAAAATGGTGTTATCATAGAAGCAAAATGTGACTCTGCAGCCACGGCTGAAGCGATGACTTCTGTACTTAAAGAAGTAGCAATGCATGCAGCAGCTATGAGTCCATCTACACTTTCTTATAAGGACTTCGATGCTACTTATGTAGCTGAAGAGACTAAAGGTCGCATCGTTGCCATAGAAAAAGAAAATGAAGAGTTGTCAAGACTTGGAAAAACACTTAAAAATGTACCTCAGTACATCTCCATGAGCCAACTAACAGACGCAGTGATGGCAGAGGTAGAAACTGCACTTAAAGCAGAACTAGCATCTGAAGGTAAACCAGAGAAAATTTGGGACAAAATACTTCCAGGAAAAATCGCAAGATTTATCTCAGACAATACTACACTCGACCAAGAGCAATGTTTACTTGATCAAAAATTTGTAATGGATGACAGTAAAACTGTAGCTGAGTACATACAAGAAAAAGCTAAAGCAGCTGGTGGTACAGCTGAAATCACTAGCTTCGTTAGACTTGAAGTGGGTGAGGGTATTGAGGTTGAAGAAGAAGACTTCGCAGCTGAAGTAGCCGCACAAATGGGCTAATAGTTTTCCTACTTCATTGAATCTTTGAGGGAGCTTGTTTCAGTCATGTACTGTACATACCCTCCCTCTCAACAACCCC
>OBIK01000033.1_pt1 | contig 16843 bp, 19 predicted proteins | sample 1496171 | NCBI WGS metagenome assembly OBIK01 (sample SAMEA3367191, study PRJEB22510) | hydrothermal vent metagenome | biome: marine hydrothermal vent; material: sea water | place: Cayman Islands | collected 2012-01-19 | depth 2308 m | reverse complement strand
AAGCTATTTACAGATGATGGATGTCATGCTTCTTTTTAGCCATGAAGAGCTTCTTGATATGAAAAAGAAGCTGGTTAACTTATTGGAATTTGATTTTTAGGGGTTGTGTAGATAGGTATGCCTCATACTTGTTATACATTTTGTTATGTCAGTTTCTTGTTTCTTGCAAGAGTCCAAGCTGATGGATGTTGTGTAAATCCTACTTTTGGATAATATTCTTTTGCACTTGGTGCAGATAACAAAATAATTTTGCATTTTGCATTAAGCTGTTCTTGTGTTATATCCATAAGCTTTTTGCCAATACCAAGTTTTTGATATTTTCTATCTACTGCTAGGTCAGATAAATAGCAACAATAATTAAAGTCAGTTATTGATCTTGCAACTCCAATGATTTTTTCATTTTCTATCGCTGTGATAATAATATCCGCATTTTTTAACATGCCATTGATACATTTTTTATCATCAACAGGTCTTCTTTCACCTAAAGTTGAGCGATTAAGAATATCTATAAAATCATTATCTGTTAGTTTTGGATTTAGTTTATACTCTATATTCAATATAAGTTCCTTTTGGTATATAATTATTTATTCAAGGAAGATTATATCACCATTGAACTACGTATCCTCTTTTATCGTAACATCAGTTACTAAGTAATAATAGAAACATTTATCATACTATTTTTCTTGAACACCTCATCCATAGAAAATAGAGTTAGTATAAGCGAAATATGGTAAAAAAAATTAAAAAATAAATTAATTGTAAGTTATCTTTCTTATGTTTATACGTTATTTTGTTACACTGAATATATGAAGCCTTATAAGATTCAAAATATTGCTGGACATTTAGCAAGTACTTTTCTAGCTAATCCTTTAACTCCCATACTTGCTTTTGCCATAATCTTATTGGGCTATCTCTCTTTGGAGCTTATGCCAAGAGAAGAAGACCCTCAAATCCAAGTGAGTGGGGGGTCAATTATTGTGGCAATTCCAGGGGCAACACCCAAAGAGATAGAAAATGTTATTATCAAGCCTTTGGAACGGCGTATTCGTGAGATTAAGGGCGTTGAGCATATTTATGGTACAGCCATGAACAATGTTGGTATGATTAATATTCAATACCATATCGGGCAAGATAGGGAGTCTTCTAATCTTAAACTCTACGATAAAGTCATGCAACACATGGACAAACTGCCTAAAGGAACGCTACCTCCTTTGGTGAAACCTTTTGACATTGACATAGATATTCCTGTTTTGACAGTTGCTTTTTATAAAAACTCTGAGACAAAGTTAGACAACATTAAACTCTACAAAACCATTCGTGAAATTCAACAAGACATTAATGGACTTGATAATGTTTCTAAAACTACACTCAAAGGAGTAAAGAAACCACAGTTTAATGTACTCATAGATTTACAAAAACTTTCAGCTTATCATATCTCTTTGGGTGAAGTGGCAAAAGCCATTCGTTCTATCTCTACGAATGCTCCTGAGATTGATACAAGCTCTTCAACAGGGAAGCTTATTGTATTTGGGATTAAAAATGCCATTGAAGAGATAGACGATTTAAAAAATCTTATTGTGGCACAGTACATGGGTGCACCTATTTATTTGAAAAGCCTTGCAACGATTGAATACGGTTATGATATTCAAAATTTTCAATCTGTACTGCTAAGTTTTCAAAAGCAAGAGCGTAATAAATTAGAGTTTATAGATGCTGGTGAACAGATTACTTTAACCGTCTCAAAGCTTAAGGGTACCAATGCTGTAAGCATTGCTAAAAGTGCCATTGCAGAGTTGGAAAAAAATGCTGAAGCATTAAAAGCTCAAGGCATAGGGTATATTGTTACGCGTAATTATGGTGACCGTGCCAATGAAGCTGTTAATGAATTGGTGCATCATTTGGTAATTACCATTTTTATTATTGCGGCCATTCTTATTCCTTTTTTAGGTTGGCGTGAGTCTTTAGTCGTGACCATTGCTGTGCCTATGATTTTAGCATTAACCTTGTTCATTGCCTATATGACAGACCAAACGATTAATCGTATTACGCTGTTTGCTTTTTTACTCTCATTGGGGTTGATTGTAGATGATGCTATTATTGTTATAGAAAATATACATCGTCGTATGCATTTACCCCAATCAAAAGGAGTCCCTTTTTCACAAATTATCATTCAAGCAACAGATGAGATAGGTCCTTCTACAAACATCGCGACCATTGCGATAATGTTAACGATGATTCCCATGGCATTTGTTGGGGGAATGATGGGACAGTTTATGACACCTATTCCACTAAATGTTCCTGTGGCATTGGCTGTATCTTTATTTGTGGCGTATGTTTTTGCTCCCTATTTGGCTAAAAAGCTTATTAAATATGATGAAGTAAAAGAGACAAAAGGAGAGCATGTTTAATGGAAAATTTTGTCTATAACATAATCTCTAAACCTAGAAACAAATGGATGGTTGTCTTGGTGGTTATTGTCTCTATGATAGGTGCTATTATGATGCTGCCTACAAAAATGGTAAAAGTGAAGATGCTTCCTGGAAAATCGGCAAATACTTTTACTATTTATGTAGATACAGCAACAAATGCATCAATTCAAGAGACCCAAAAGGTGACAAGATGCATAACAAATTATATGAAACATGAAAAAGAAGTACTCAACATGAGTATTAACTTAGGGCAGGGTTCCCCTCTTGATTATGCTGGACTGGTCAAAGGTTCAGCTTTTAAAAACTTGCAAAATCAAGCAGAAGTAGTGATTAATTTAACCGATAAGCATAGTAGAGAAGAGCCCTCTTATATGATGGTACATCGTATACGCCCAGAAATTCAGACTTTATGTGGAGAGATTGTTCCTCATACTTCTATTCGTTTCACCGAGATGCCCTCTGGTCCTCCTACTTTAGCAACCATTGTCATAGAACTGTTTGGAGAAGATGAGAGACTTTTACGACATACGGTGGAGCGTGTGGCTGAAACACTCTCACAAACTAAAGGGTTGGTTGATGTGGACATCATGCAAGATGACCTTTACACCAAATACAATTTAGTCCCCAATAAAGAGAAGATTATTCGTTCAGGATTGAGTGTTGATCAGGTAAACCAAATTACTTATTTGGCGTTTAAAGGTACAGTTATTGCTGTTAAAAATACCCATAACCAACAAGACCAAATCCCTATATTTTTACGTTTAGATAAGAAGACACGTGTTATAGAAGAGAACTCCGTAGAGGCGTTAAGAGAGAAACTCTCTTCATTGAAATTGGTGAACCGTAAGGGAATGATGATACCACTCTCTGAGTTAATTAGCATAGAGGGCATACGTTCAAGTCCTAGTATTTTTAGAAAAAATCTTAAAAATTATGTGGCAGTTACAGCAGAGTGTGACTTAGTAAGTCAAGTCTATCCTTTACTTGATGCTCGTGATAAAATAATTGATAAGTTAAGTGATGAATTTAATGTCACAAAAATATCAGAGATTAACACCTATATGTTTGATTTGAATTTAATAGAAAAAGAGACAGGAAAAACAATGCTTCTACGATGGGATGGAGAGATGAAAATTTCTCTTGATACCTTTAGAGACTTAGGTGGTGCTTTTATTGCTGCTTTACTGTTGATGTTTTTATTGATTGTGGTTTACTATAAATCTTTTGCTTTAAGTGCTATTGTGCTTGTTGGCTCTTTTCTTTCGATTATTGGGGTGATTGTAGGGCATTGGGTTACAGACACACTCCAATGGGCTTTTTGGGATACACATTTCTTTTTAACGGCTACTTCACTGATTGGGTTTATTTCACTCATGGGGATTTCTGCTAGAAGTTCACTTTTGCTGATTGATTTTACAAAGTCATTGACCAGTGAGGGGATGGAGAAAAAAAGAGCCATTGCCATCGCAACGGCTACACGGGCTAAACCTATTTTACTTACGGCTGTTGCAATTATTTTAGGTTCTTTGCTTTTGGCTACAGACCCCATATTTGGAGGTTTAGGTGTTGCACTTATTTTTGGATCTGTGGCGGCGACTTTGGTATCACTTTTTTTCATACCTGTACTTATGGACAGTACAAAAGCCATTATGCCCAGTAAATTTGAGACTAAATGATTGCTCTATTTGTAAGGTATTGAAATCTTAACATACATTCCTGGAAAAATTTGTTTTTTACCTTTGTCAAAAGAGATACGGACAGTAAAGGTATGTGTCATAGGGTTTGCAGAGGGTACGATTGATTTAATCTTTCCAATGGTTCTAAATTTCATAGAGGGGATGTCTACTTTTACCCTTTTTCCTTTTTGTATTTTAAGTAAATCTCCCTCTGCAATTTGTGCTTCTACTTCTAAGTGGTCTAGGTCAACAAGTACAAAGGCTAACATACCTGGAACAATGAGGTCTCCTACTCTAATTTGTTTTTGAACAATAATTCCAGAGTTGGGTGCTTTAATCTCTAAATAGTTCATGGTACTTGCCATTTGTTTTACTTTTTCAGTAGCATTTTTTATCATGGAGCGAGTGGCGGCTAGTCCTGCTTGAACATTCTGTGCCATGGATTCCAACTCTTTCCACTCTGTTCCACCTTTTAGCTTACGTCTTTTTAAAGATTTTTGTTCATAACGTATGCTGTCAAGACGTGTTCTGTACATCTCCACCATCAGTTCGGCTTGTTCGAGTGCTAGGTCAGCTTGAGTTTGCATGATGTCAAATTCAGCCGACTCCATAGTAAAAATAATATCTTCCCTTTTTACCTTGTCTCCTATGTTGAAGTGAATCTCTTTTACGTATCCCATGTATCTAGCACCTATCATCTTTTGGTTGTCTGATACGATTGTACCTGTAAGATTAAGATTGTTTGCAAAAGTAGCGTTAAGAGAAAATAGAAGTAAAAGTATGATAGTTTTCAAAAAAATCCTTTATATAGAATGATTCTCAAGTATAACCTAAGTCTATTTACAAAGCAATAGAGGATTAAGTTTTATACTGTTTAGATTTAAAATAAAGTAACACAAAGAGTTATTTAGCTAAAATTCGCCAAATTATAGACTCTTCTAGTTAAGAGCCAACTCAAATGCACCAACAAAGGAACACAAAATATGGCACATCACAAGTCAACGATTAAGCGTATTAGACAAACGGTTAAAAGAACAGAGAGAAATAGATACTACAGAACAAGATTTAAAAATATTGTTAAAGCTGTAACAGTAGCTGTAGAAGCTAATGACAAAGCAGCTGCTCAAGAAGCATTTAAAGTAGCCAACAGACAAATTCATAAACTGGTAAGCAAAGGGTTCATCAAGAAAACTACTGCTGCTAGAAAAGTAAGTAGACTTAACATTATGGTTAACAAAGTTGCCGCTTAAGCATTAACTGCATTTAGTTAAAGTACCTCTATTGGTACTTTACACCTCCTTTTAAAATTTACAAAATCCACTACTAGGTTCTCCTATGTTTAAAGAAAAACTCCAACCATTTATTGACCGTTATAATGAGCTTAACAGTTTACTCTCTTCTCCTGATATTGCTTCTGATATTAAAAGAATGACAGAACTAGGAAGAGAACAGTCTAAACTTGCAAAATTGGTAGAAAAAGCAAATGCTTATATAGAAACAGCAGATGCCATAGAGGAGAACAAAGAGCTTTTAGGCGATGCAGAACTGGGTGACTTAGCCAAAGAAGAACTTGCTGAACTTGAACCTCTTTTACCACAGCTTGAAGATGAGATTAAAGTACTGATGATTCCATCTGACCCTAATGATGATAAAAATATTATCTTAGAGCTTAGAGCTGGTGCTGGTGGAGATGAAGCCTCTTTATTTGTAGAAGATGTATTTAAGATGTATCTACGTCATGCAGAGCTTGTTGGATGGAAAGTTGAGATTATCTCTACCTCTGATGGAACAGCAGGTGGATATAAAGAGCTTATAGCTCAAGTTAACGGGGAGGGTGTATACTCTCAATTAAAATTTGAAGCAGGAACACACCGAGTACAAAGGGTTCCCAATACAGAAACACAAGGTCGAGTGCATACCTCTACTATTACAGTAGCCGTTATCCCAGAAGTTGATGATGTTGAGGTTGAGCTCAAAGAGAGTGACATTAAAATGGATGTTTATCGTTCAAGTGGTTGTGGTGGACAGTCGGTTAATACCACCGATTCTGCTGTACGTTTAACACATATACCTACAGGAATTGTAGCTGCCATTCAAGATGAAAAATCTCAACATAAAAACAAAGCAAAAGCGATGAAGGTACTTAAAGCCAGAGTATATGAAGCACAGATGCAAGAGCAGTTAGATGAAACTTCAGCTCAAAGAAAACTTCAAGTTGGTTCAGGTGCAAGATCGGAAAAGATACGAACCTACAATTATCCACAAAATCGCTTAACTGACCATAGAATAGATTTGACACTCTATTCACTTGACAGAATTATGAATGATGGTAGCTTAAAATTGGTATTGGACCCATTAAATACACATGCTCAAACAGAAGCAATCCAAGCAGCTGGTTTATAGTTTTAGGTTAAGTCAGCAATAATAGCTTCTAAAATTTTTGAAAACTGAAGTAGCATCTCTTCATTCTTTTCATGTTGTAAATTTTCTGCTAGAGTACTTAAAAGCTCCATTCCCAATGTTGAGCTTAAGCCTTTTAGTGTATGCATTTCATTTTCAAACGCATCTTCTTTTATGCTATTGATATCAAAGTGCTGATAGCGTGTTAAAAAACGATTTAAAATTTTTATATAAAGCTGCTTATTGTTGTTTAGGTATTTAAGTCCTAAATCTATATCGATATATTGAGAATTGGGTAGTACTATCTCCTCATCCATCAACACTCCTTTTAATTGATATATTTTTTAAAAGTTTGATAAAGAATTTTAGCTTCAATAGGCTTAGAAAGATGTTCATTCATTCCTATCGCTTTTGTTTTTAAAATATCGTAAGGAGAATTTCTTGAAGTTAAAGCAATAATAGGAATATTTGAATTCTCTGTTCTAATAATCTTAAAGGCTTCATACCCATTCATAATTGGCATCTCTAAGTCCATAACAATTAAAGAGTAGAGTTTCTCTCTGGATTTTTCTACAGCCTCTTTCCCATTCTCAGCAATATCAATATTGATGCCACTTCCCTCTAGTATGCCTACAAATATCTCTTGATTAATTTTTTTATCCTCTGTCAAGAGGATATCTCTTCCTTTTAGCATTGTTCTCTTACCTTATTTTTAGATACTTCAAATATTACTAACTATTTTTGAATTGTGAATTATATTTTTATATTTGGTCGCAACAATGAAAATTAATCTATGTTGTATCTATTTTAATATAAAACAATGAAAAAGATTAATACAGTAGTTTTCAATAATATTTTTGTTATCCTATTAATATTAAAAGAAAAGGGTAGTTATGATTAAATTAAAAGGATTAATATTTTTTATATTATTAATATTAATAGGTTTTATTTTTTATTTTATAAATCAAGATAAAGAGATGCAATTAAAAGGCACTAAGGTAATGGATTTTATCTCTAATTCAAAAATACATTCTGGTTCAGATTTTTTATTTGAGACAGTAAAAAATAAAAAAATTGAAATAGATGTAGAGGATAAAGTATTTAAGATTAAAGGAATGGAAAACAAAACAGTTTTTTTAAAAGTTTTTGGCTGGAATTGTAAATATTGTAAAAAAGAGATTCCTGAATTAATTAATTTAAAAAATAAATTGGGTGACTCTTTTGAGGTTATTGCAATTGAAGCACAAGACTATTCTGATGAAGCATCTTTAAAATATATAGAAGAGTATGGAATTAATTATCATATCGTTTCTGGGCGTACCCATTCCGATTTTTATGCCTATCTTCAAGAAAAATATGGCTGGACTGGAATTATTCCTTTAACTATTGTTATTTCAAAAGATGGAGAGGTTCTTGCTTTTGAACTTGGAGCCAAATCATTTTCTTTAGCAGAGTTAATGAAAGCAGCATTAGTAAGAGAACAATAATGAAAAGATATCTCTTTTTAGCTTTTATCTTTGCATTACTAAATCTATTCGCAAATGCTGATGAGGGCTGTGCTATTTCAAATCTGTTGGCAAAATCTAAAAGCAGTGCTTTAGAAGCAAAAAGAGACAGAGATTGCATGAATGAAAATATCAGTAGCAGAACAACAGCTATAAGCAAAAAACTTAAATTGGTAGAAGTAAAGCATGAAAACAAAAAAGTTTTGATAGAAAGAAGGCTCCTAGATAGCAAAAAAACTTGTCCTCCTTTTTGTATTTCTCCTATGAATATAAAGAGTGTTTTAACAGTGGGAGAGCTAGAAGTATTAGCTTTTATTGATAAATTAAAAGAGAAAAGAGCACGTCTGTTAATTGATGTAAGAGAGAGTAGACTTTATGATAAAGGGACAATTCCTGGTTCAATTAACATACCATTTAGTATGATAAAACCTAAGAGTAGTTATCAAGAAGAAGTTTTATTGCTTCTTGGGGCAAAAAAAGAGGATGGAAAATCATCACTAGATTGGTCTTTTGATGAAGTACAGTCTCTATTGATATTTGGAGACTCTATTATCAGTAACGAGGCAGCAGATACAATCAAAGAGCTTTTAAGATTGGGCTATCCTGGCTCAAAACTACTTTATTATCGTGGAGGAGTAAAAAGTTGGAAAGCATTGGGTTTAACGGTGGTAGATAGAGGTTAATTTACATTTCTAGTTATCTTAAAATAATATTTTTTATAGTTTTAAAATATTATTTTTAGTTTTTTGCTGTTCTTAATTTAATTCATGATAGAATATTAAATAATTATATTTAACTGAATAATTAAAATCAACTAGGAAAGTAAAGATGAACTATCAAACTAATGAAAAAGCATACTATGCTTATGCAAGAGAAAACAGAAAAGCAAAAAAAAATAGATTTAAAAATGGGCTAATATGGTTTATTTTAGGAGCTATCTTATTGGGTCTTGTGTGGATCTATTTAAATTATTTTACTAAGTCTGACTTGGAGATAAATAAAGAAGTTGATAAATCCAATATTGCTAAAGTTGAATCTGTAAGTAAAAAGGATTCTAGCACAAAGTTACAGAAGATTGAGAGCGTGGCTAAAGTAGATGCTTCAAATATAAAAACAGATGAAAAAACTTCAAAAAGTCTTCCTTCTGTTAAAATGGAAGCAGTTGCTAGTAATGAGCTAAAAACTCCTTCTTCTGCTTTAAAAGCCAATGAAGCAAATCAATCTATGACAAGTACTTCTTTACTTTCTCCTAAAATCTTAGCCACTTCTATGGCATCAGGGGAACTGGCCAATAAGATGATAGTAAATAGTGAAAAAAATGTATCTAAAGAGGCCAGCTTACTCACTGCTAAGACAGAAGGGTTAAATACTCCACAAGAAGTTACTGATAATAACAATACAAAAAAGATGGTAGGATTAAATACTCCACAAGAAGTTATTGATAACAACAATACAAAAAAGAGCGTAGAAGAAGCATTACCTACTGAATTGTTTCATTTGTATATTGTCTCAAGAGGTGAGACTATTTATGATATTGCTAGAAAACAATATGGTGATACAGCGATGTATAGGGAAATTGTTAATGCTAATGCAGACTTAAAAGACCCTAATAGTATAAAAGCGGGACAAGAGTTGTTATTGCCTATTAGAGAGGAGATGAAGGGTTTCTCAGAAATTTTACACTTTAAGTAACTTTGACTACAATATTAGGATGAAAAAAGTACCATTTTTAATCCTATATATTCTGTTTTCAATATCTCTTCATGCTGATGTTTGGAATTCTCCACATAACGTTGAAAAAAAAGAAAAAAACATACTTTTTAGCTCTTTTTCACTTCCTTACAAACACTTAGACCCCGTAGTCTCTTATTCTAAACGTGAGTCAGTGATTATCTCTCATATTTATGAACCTGTGGTGGGCTACAACTTTTTGAAGCGTCCTTATGTTTTAGAGCCTTTGACCTTGACTGCTATGCCAAGCATTGTTTTTTTAGATAAGAACCATAAGGAAGTAAAAGAAGAGAGTGCTGAAGTAGCATTTTCAAAATATACTTTTACCTTACAAGATAATATCTTATATCAAAACCATCCCTCTTTTGTAAAAGAAAATAGAGTCTTAGATGATGCTTTTGTAGCAAATATAAAAACACTTGATGATTTTGAAAAAACTGCCACAAGGAAACTTACAGCTTATGACTATGCTTATGCCATAAAACGTATGGCTGTTCGACAGAACCATTCACCTATTTTGGACATCATCGCAGAGTATGTTGTGGGATTAAAAGCGTTTTCAAAAGAGATTACAAAAGTGGCTAAAGAACAAAAAGCTAAAAAGCAAAAGTTAGATTTACGAGCTTATGAGATAAAAGGGGTAGAAGTTGTAGATGATTTAACTTTTACTATTATGATTAAAGGGAAGTACCCTCAGTTTCTCTACTGGATGAGTATGAATTTTTTTGCTCCTATTCCTTGGGAAGCAGATTTATTTTATCAACAAAAAGGTTTGATAGCTAAGAACATTACACTCAATGAGTTTCCAGTAGGAACAGGGGCTTATTATTTGGCTGAGAACAATCCAAATAAACAGTTACGTTTAGTGAAAAATCCAAACTATAGAGATGTTTTTTACCCAACATTGACAGCCCAAGAGATAAATGCTTCAAATGTCCCCAAAGAACTTTTAAAAGATGCTGGTAAAAAAGTACCGTTTATAGATGAAGTCATTTACTCTTTGGAAAAAGAGGGCATACCACTTTGGAATAAGTTTTTACAAGGTTATTATGATGCCTCTGGAATAAGCTCTGAAGCTTTTGACAAAGCAGTTAATGTCTCATCATCAGGAGAGATGGGACTAAGTGAAGAGATGGCTGAAAAAGGAATTAAACTTAAAGGCTCAGTTGAGCCGAGTATCTTTTACTTAGCCTTTAATATGCTTGACCCCGTTGTTGGTGGCTATGGTGAAAAGGCGAAGAAATTGCGTCAAGCCATTTCTATTGCTCAAAATGAAGAAGAGTACATTTCTATCTTTAGGAATGAGAGGGGAATTCCTGCACAAAGTCCTCTTCCTCCAAAGATATTTGGTCATGTAGAAGGAAAAGAGGGAACCAATCCTTTTGTTTATGATTGGGTTGAGGGTAAACGTGTTAGAAAATCTTTAGAAGTGGCTAAGAGACTTTTGGCAGAGGCTGGTTACCCCAATGGAATTTCAAAAGAGACAGGAAAAGCTTTGGTGTTAAATTATGATACCACAGCATCTGGTCCTGATGATCGAGCTTTGATGGATTGGCGACGTAAGCAGTTTGAAAAATTGGGCATACAGTTGGTTATTCGCGGTACAGACTACAACCGTTTTCAAGAGAAAGTTCGGCTTGGAAAAGTTCAGCTCTTTTCATGGGGTTGGAATGCCGATTATCCAGACCCTGAAAACTTTTTGTTTTTGTTACAGGGAGCCAATGGTGCAGTAGCAACAAATGGTGCTGGTGTCAACTCTGCTAATTATGATAACCCAGTATTTAACAAGTTATTTGATGAGATGAAGACCATGAAAAACTCATCTAAGCGTTTAGAAATCATAAAACAAATGATAGCCATAGTACAAGAAGATGCTCCATGGATTTGGGGCTTCCATCCTAAAAGTTTGTCCTTACATCATGAATGGTTTCAAAACATTTACCCCCATGCCATGAGTGATGACACCTTGAAGTACAAACGCATTGACGCAGAACTTAGAACCCAAAAACAAGAAGCATGGAATCAGCCTGTTCTTTTGCCTTTGATACTCTTTTTCCTTTTTCCTTTGTTGATGGCTTATCCACTTTATAGAGCCTATCAAAATCGTCAAAGAACTGTTATAAAATAGGGTAACAGTAGAGGTCAATAAACCAAGCAGAATAAGCAAGTGCTATGAGTAAAAAGACAAAAGAGTGAATGAAAGGAATAAGTCTATTAAAAAATAGAATAAGAAAACTGTAAGTGCCATAAATTAAAGTAGTAACAACAAAGAGAACCATTAACATCAGTTCGTTATCTTTTAGGGGATAGTTTTTAAAAAAGCTTAATGGGTCAAGAATAACTTCATAAGAGAAGCCATAAAAGATAAAAAGAGTAAAGGTAATGGTGGCAATAAACAGTTTTGATTTAAGTAAATGATTTAGCATATTCATAAAAAAAAGAAATAGTGTAAAAACTAAAAAAGTATAGATGTACAGATGAGCATAAAGCGTTGAGAGCTTTTCTTCTCTAAATTGTTCGACGATATAGGCATAAGTATAGGTAAACTGCCAATTAAAAGCAACAATAAAGATTGTTGCTAAAAAAAGAGGCAGTAAAGATTTTTCAATTATTTTTAAATTCAAGTTATATTATTCTTTGTTTTTATTTACTTATGAATTATGCTCTAGATAGTATAAATATAAGATTTTTTTTGAGGATTTTCTAAGAAAAATGCTCATTTTGTACATTTTTATTCATAACAAAGAATGATGAGACCCTTTAAGTGTTTATGCTCGTAAGAAATCTGGGTTTGCAATAACCTCAAAAGTAAGTTGAGTATTTCTTTTTTTGAGCTCTTCTTGGATAGTCTCTTTAATTTGAGAAATTCTCGACATGGATTGCTCTGATCTATCAATGACAAACATGTGTTGGGTCATATTTTTACCAACAAGTTTAGCTTTGTTTAAAATATCTTCTAGTTCTTCCTCTTCATTTTTAGTAGTGTTTTCCGATATAAAACACATGTTGGTGTTACTAAGAGATTTTTTAAGATCTGCTGAAAATCCAAAATCATTTTGAGTAGTCATACTTTTAATAACCATGGCCTCATCAGCATTATAGTAACCTCTTTTAATATTCTCTATACGTTTGTAGTCATTTGAAACATAGGTAACGTCATTACCCATTTCAGCTAAAGCTTTTCCACTTAACAGATGATTATAGTCTATACCCATAATGGTGACTTTCATATTTTGTCCTTTAAGTTATTTGTTTTGGTAAGACAATTTTATATTAACTTATTTTTACATTAACTTAATAATTAAATAAATTACTTAAGTTTTAATTAATAAAATGGCATATATTCTCTCTGAAGTCCTATATTTAAAGGATATAGCGCACTAAAAAGAAATATCATGCATAAGTTTTATTCTATTTTATTTTAATTAATATTAAATAATTGAATTAATATTAAAATAATATCTATTAAAAAATATTTTTAGATAGAATAGTATTTAATTTATTTTAACAATTAAAAATATAAGGAAGTGGATGAAATTAGCATCAATATTATTTTTATTTTTTAGCTCTTCTTTATTCTTAATTTTTATAACCATTGAACAAAATGCAGATAAGATAGAAACTAAGTATAATGAACGATTAGAAGTAATTAGGCTGCAAAAAATATGTTCAAAATCCTATTTAAGGACAAAAAAGAAGTATGTACCTAAGCGTTCTTATCTTTTAGCTAAACGAGAGATAGAAAATGTTTTACTGAACTCTCCTATTACTTTTAAAGCTAATGATAGTTCACTTTTGATGAATACCACTCTTATACAAATTGTAGAAATTCTAAATCATTTAAAAGAGAGTGTAGTATTGAGTATATCTGCACATACAGATGCTGAAGGTTCAAAAAAACATAATTTACTTTTGTCTCAACAAAGAGCAGACAGGCTTAAAAAGTTTTTTGAACAAAGAGTAAATCTTCCTTATATTGTTGCTATTGGGTATGGGGAATCATTTTCTTTAGAGCATCGGCTTATTGAAATCAATTTAAAAAGGATTAAGCAGTGATAAATAGCATTATGATTGAAATAAGTGTATATATTCTTGTCGCCATACTTTTAGGCTACTTTTTTGGTTGGTTAATAACCAAAATAGTTTTAAAATCACGATATAAAAAGCGTTTAGATGAGATTGAAGAGTTAACTTTAAAATTAAGACATTTAGAAGAGCAACAGATGAAAATCAATAAAAATCATGAAGAAGAGATAGAAGCTTTTTTATTTGAACGAATAGATATAACTAAAAAATATCAAGAACTTCTGCAAAAAAGATAAATATTACTATAGATAAAGAGGTATAGCTTTTAAAAAGTTCTCTTTATCTTGAAGTAGAAAAAATGTAACTTAGAAGTTTGAAGGTGCAGGGGTGTTAATAATATTATAAAACTCACTTCGTGTACGTTGGTCACTTTTGAACAATCCTCTAAGTGCAGAACTTACCGTGGTTGAGTTTATCTTTTGTACCCCTCTCATCTCCATGCACATGTGTCTTGCATGAACAACAACAGCAACACCTTTGGGGTTGATACTGTTTGAAATTGCATCGGCTATCTGTTCTGTCATCTGTTCTTGGATTTGTAGTCGTCTTGCAAAAACATTTACGATGCGAGGAATTTTTGAAAGTCCTACTACTTTACCATTGGGGATATAAGCCACATGTACGCGACCGATGATGGGCAACATATGATGCTCACAAGTAGAATAAAACTCAATATCACGTACCACGACCATTTCATCATTACTTGAAGTAAAAAGAGCTTTATTTAAAATGGCTTCAGGGTCTTCATGGTAACCCTCAGTTAAAAACTCCCAAGCTTTAGCTACGCGTGAAGGAGTTTTAAGTAGCCCCTCTCTTTTTGGGTCTTCTCCGAGTAGTTCCAATACTTTGCTAATAGCCGCTTCAAACTCTTCTTGTTTTTTCATTGCAATAATCCTAATGATTTTAAGTGTGTTATTTTAGCATTATTATTGTATATTTCGTTTATTAAAATTACAAGGAATATTATTATGCCACTATTAGACAGTTTCACCGTAGACCACACAAAAATGCCAGCACCAGCAGTTAGAGTTGCCAAAAGTATGTGTACACCATCAGGGGATGACATTACCGTTTTTGATTTACGTTTTTGTGTACCTAATGAGAAGATTTTATCTGAAAGAGGCATTCATACCCTTGAACACCTTTTTGCAGGTTTTATGCGTGACCATTTAAATTCTAAAAAAGTAGAAATCATCGACCTCTCCCCAATGGGTTGTCGAACAGGATTTTACATGTCACTTCTAGGTTCTCCAAAAGAGAAAAAAGTAGCCAAAGCATGGAAAAAAGCAATGAAAGATGTTTTAGGCGTAGCAAAGCAAAGTGATATTCCAGAGCTTAACCTTTACCAATGTGGAACCTATGAGATGCATTCACTTGATGAAGCACAACAAATTGCACAAGATATTGTAGATGCTGACATAGGTATTATGTCGAATGACGATTTAAAACTTTCAAAAAAGAAATTAAAAAAGCTAGAAAAAGAAGCATAGATGTACAGCAAAGTGCTAAGACCCCAAAAGGAGTTGGTACTTTGTGAAGATGGCTCAAACACACTTTTTTCAAAAGAGTTTAATGAACCATATCATTCTACCAAAGATGGTGCTTTACATGAGTCTTTAGAGAAACATGTGAAACCAGCTTTAGAAATTAAAAAAAATGCTAAAAATTTAGTTATTTTAGACATCTGTTTTGGTTTGGGTTACAATACTTTTTCGACCATCTATTATGCAAGAAAAGAGAATATCAAAACTAAAATTCATATTATCTCTCCAGAGTTTGATGAAGAACTTATCTCTTCTCTTGAAAACTTTGCTTACCCAAAAGAGTTTGATGAGCTTAAACAGATTATCAAAGCCATTAGCCAAAACCTTTACTATGAAGATGAACAATTCAAAATAGAAATTTTATTAGGTGATGCACGAAAGGTAGTTCCTAAGATAAGAAAAAAAGTAGATATCATTTACCAAGATGCTTTTTCCCCAACTCAAAATCCTTTACTGTGGACAAAAGAGTTCTTTTCAGATATAGCAAAGTGTTCCAAAAAAGATAGCATTCTAACCACTTATTCAACAGCAGCAGCTATTCGTTTAGGGCTTTATGAAAATGGATTTTTGATTTTTGTTTATTATCCTAAAATGGCAAGATATTCAACCATCGCTTCAAGAGAGATGCTTGATGGATTTGAATATATTGATATGGAGTTAAAAAAAGTAAGAAACCCTATGGCTAGAAGTTTTCAAGATAAGGATTACTTAATTTAAGTATTTATCTGCTTCAATGGTTTCAAAGCTTTTAGAGACTTCAACTACACCTATTGTATCTACAAATTCTAATTTTTTAATCTCTTCTGTTTCATACTCTGCATTAGATAGATGGACAATACCCTCTTTTGCAAGTTCTTCTTTTTTAGGAACAGAGAAAGAAGTTTCATATTGATTAGAAACACCGACAACACCCAGCTTTTTTACGAATTTTAAAGGGGCATTCTTTGTATGATTTTTTTCAACTTTAGGTTTTTCAAAATAGTAAGCATCAGGAACGACTGATTTTTCTTTAATTTCAAATTCCTCAGAAACATTGACCACCTCTAGTGAATTGGCATATTTTTTCTGGTACAAAGCGACCTCTTCTTCTCTGCTTAGTCTTCTTTTTGTTTGGAGTGTTTTGGTTTTGTTAATCTTTTTTTTACTCTTTTTTTCTTCAATTCTTTTTTTTGCTTGAGCGATTTTTCTTTTTTCTGCTTTTAGTCTTTTTTTCTCTTGGGCTATTTTCTCTTTCTCTTTTTTGAGTTTTCTAATTTCTCTTTTTTCTTGCGCTAGTCTTTTCTTTTTCTCTTCAAGCTCTTTTTTTTCTCGAGCAATTTTTCTCTTTTGTGCTTTTAGCCTTTTTTTCTCTTGGGCTATTTTCTCTTTCTCTTTTTTTAGTTCTTCAATCTCTCTTTTTTGTTTTTCAACAATAAGCGTCTCTTTTGATTTTTCTGTAGCCACTTTAAGTTTAGATAATATATCCAAGGGTT
>OBIK01000032.1_pt1 | contig 16858 bp, 19 predicted proteins | sample 1496171 | NCBI WGS metagenome assembly OBIK01 (sample SAMEA3367191, study PRJEB22510) | hydrothermal vent metagenome | biome: marine hydrothermal vent; material: sea water | place: Cayman Islands | collected 2012-01-19 | depth 2308 m | reverse complement strand
TCTTTTCCTTTAGTATTTAGATTAACATCTATTTTAAAAAGCTTTAGTGTTGGTAGCATTATATAGTCAGAAACATTAGCCTTTTTTGCCAAAATCTCAACTGTCTTTTCTAGTCCAATCTTTGAATTAGGTGCAACAGCTAGGTTAAACCAAATATTAAAAGTATGCTCTCTCTCATAGTTATGAGAGACCCCAGGGTGAGCATTAATTATCTCTACAGCGTCATCAATCTGGTCTTTTTTTACCTTGAATGAGACCAAAGAGGAGCTATAGCCCAAACTTTTACTATCAAAAATAGGTGAAATTTGTTGAATGATTTTATTCTCTTTCTCTTGTGCTAATAGTTTTATGATTGTCTCTTCATCTGAATTCAACTCCTCTGCAATAGTAGCAAAGGGACGAGAGGTCAAAGGGATTTTTTTTTGGATAATAGATAGTAGTTCAGATTTCATTTTAGATACCTCAAAATATATAATATTTATAATGGATTATTATACTAATTTTGAATATATTTATATTTGATACTAATCAACTAAATATCTTATTTAAAATTTTTGGCTATAAAATTATCGCTCTTCTCTTCAAAAAACCTCATACGCTCTTTACCTTTTGGCATAGTTTTTCTAAGTCCTCTCATCTCTTTTAAAAAGCTCTCCATATTAGAGGGTATGAGTTTCTCTACATAGGCTCTTAGGCGTTTGGCTAGGGCAGGGGACGCACCACTTGTGGAGATAGAGATGGTTAAGTCACCACGCTTTACATAAGAGGGAAAGATGAAGTCACAATAGGCAGTGTCATCAACTGAGTTTACTAAGATGCGAGAGTCTCTACTCTCTTGAAAAATCTCTCTATGTATGGTTGTGGTATCTGTGGCTACAATTACGATATCAAATCCATCTATGTCACCTTTTTCATATGGACGCTTTTGCATCTTTATATTATGTTCTGTTGCAAAGGTTGAAAAATCTTCTGAGAACTCTTTGGAGACAACTGTAATATCTTTTGTAAACTCAACTAGTTTTTCTAACTTATCTAAGGCGATGTATCCACCACCAACTAGAAGAGTTTTTTTATGGTCAAGATTAAAATAAGCAGGAAAAAAAGAGACTATTTTTTCTCCTTTTTTTCCATCATGGCAAGTTTTGCCTTAAATAGATCAATAGAGCTTGAACACTCTTTTACACTATTGGTTTCATCTATCATTAAATCAGGCATACTCTTCATCTTTAATACTTTTCTTTAAACCAACTCAATTGTTCTCTTAGTTCTACTACTTTTCCAACTACAATTAGAGCAGGTGTTGGTAAATCTTTTGCCAATTTCCAAATAGTCTCTAGTGTACCTACTACTGTTTTTTCATCTTTGGTTGTTCCACGGCTAATGACAGCTACAGGATAATCTTTTGGCTTTCCTATCTCCATGAGCTTATTGGCGATGGTTTTTAGTCTATGAAGACCCATTAAAAAGATAATGGTATCATCACTTTTATAGTTTTCCCAAGGGATTTGCGAATGCTCTTTACCTGATGACTCATGACCTGTTACCACTCTAAAAGATACGGTAATACCACGATGTGTAACAGGGATTCCTGCATACTCAGGTACAGCAATAGCCGAGGTAATCCCAGGGATAAACTCAAACTTGATATCACGCTCATAGAGATAAATTCCCTCTTCTCCTCCACGTCCAAAAACCAAAGGGTCACCACCCTTTAGACGCACTACATTTTTATGTTTTAGTGCATTTTGATAGATTACTTCGTTTATCTGCTCTTGTGGTAGAGAGTGTTTTTTGTCCTCTTTACCTACATATACAAACTCACAACCATCTTTTGCCTCTTTTAATATATCTGGATTTGCCAACCTATCATATATGATTACATCAGCCTCTTTTACCACGCGTAGTGCTTTAATTGTTAAAAGCTCTATATCCCCTGGACCTGCCCCCGTTAAATAAACCATCTTTTTTCCTCTGAATTTTTATTATGTATTATGTATTATTTTTGTATTTGTTTAGTTTTTTTGAAGTTTATGGCACTTTTAATTAGAAAAAGTATAATAGTAAATGCTAGAAGTTCATAACCTATTGTCCAGTAGATAAGATAGTCGTTAATATTAATATTAATATTTTCAAAGGTATCAAAATTTGCATTGGCAATTAGAAAAAATATAAAAGCAAGACCTGCGATATAAGGGATAATGACAAAAGCTATAAATAGAAGTAGATTAAGTGTTCCCTCAGGTAGATTTATAAAATCACTTAGGTAGAGTTTTTGAGATAAAAAACTTCTGTTTTGGTTCTCTTCTCTTTGTTTGTCTCTATTTTGATTACGAATTCTGCATTGTTTGTCTTCCATCTCTCTTATAACTGTATTGAGATATGGGTCATGTGTTTTAAACGGCAAAATAGTCTTCCTTTATAAAAATAAGCTTAAAGTTATATTTTATCATAAAAAATTAATATTAAGTTTATTTAAGAGTAAAAAAGACTTCTGAATAAATCAGAAGTCTTAAGCTATTAACTATTAAAAGTAAATAGTAAAGCTTTTGTTGTTAAATCCTCTGTATATCTCTTCTCTCTGGCTTCTGTTATAGTTCAAGTTATTGTTATTAATCCAAAGTTCATTAATATTATTTAACTGATAAAGAGGTCTAAAGTCAATATAGCTAAAGTTGTTATGACTTAAGTCAACTTTCTCAATAACATTGGTGTAGTTAAACGGTGAAAGGTCGATATCTTCTAAGTTATTATGACTAAAGTCAATACTTTGAATACTAGAGAAGATACTCATTGTACTTAAATCAATACTATCTAAACCTCTGTTTGAACAACTAATAGTACCTTCATAGTAACCTGTATTTTCATTATATAATGAGTCATTAAATGAGTTTCCACAAGTATCACTATACCATGCTTTGAAGTTATCTAAGTCACTAGGTGTTGTATCATTCCATGTGGCATCACTCCATGTTGAGGTATCATTATCTGTTGTATAATCTCCTACAAATACAGTTCTTCTCTCTGTAGCAGTGTTTCCATGAGAATCTGTTACACTATATGTTACTGTGTATGTACCCGTTTGATTGATATTAAAGTCTGAACCTTCTATATTGACATGAGCACCCAAATCACCATCTTCAAAATCTTGTGCTATATATTCAGTATCATACTCTTCTCCTAGTCTTAGATAGAGAGGGTTTCCTCCAGGGAATGTTATTTGTGGTACTGAACCTTTATATGTCTCTCCACCATTATAAATAGTAACGTTATTATCATTATTATTACTACTGTTTGGGTCTAAAATGACAATAGTTCTAGTCTTCACATCTTTAAAACCTTCACTATCCATTACATCATAGGTTACTGTATATGTACCAGGATTGTTTAAATCAATATTATTAGTAACGTTAACAGCATAAGTAATATCCCCATCTTGTATATCAGTTGCTGTAAATCCAGGTTCATTAACTGTACGTTGACCTAAAGGTATCTCAATAGTTTTATCCCCTAAAAGTGTAATAACAGGGTTATCTTCATTGAACTCATCTGTTGTATTAAAGTCATTGTATGTTGTCTCCTCACCACAACCTGTCAATAGAAGTACTCCTGTAAGAGCAGAAAGCATAATCATTTTTTTCATAAAATTTCCTTTGTATAATTAATTTTCACCATTTTACCTAATAATTGTGAAATAGTTGTTATACGCTATTAAGTTTCTTATACTCGTCACAACTTTCTAAAAGATTCTGATGAGTATCTCTACAGATTATCTCTCCCTCTTTAAAAACCAAAATAGTATCAGCATTCTCTATAGTACTTAGCCTATGTGCAACGGTAATTGTAATCATCTCATCTTTTAATTTCTCTAAAGCTTCTTGTATAAGTATCTCACTTTTATTGTCAAGTGCAGAGGTAGCTTCATCTAATATAAGAATATCGGGCTTCTTATATAAGGCACGAGCCAGAGCAATTCTTTGTCTCTGCCCTCCTGATAGATTGTTACCATTCTCACTAAGCATGGTCTTTGTTCCATTTTTTAATTTTGTTACAAACTCCATTGCATGAGCTTTTTCTAGTGCCTCTATAACACGTTGTTCATTCATCTCTTGACCATAGGATACATTTTGGGCAATGGTTGCATTAAAAATATATATACGTTGAGTCACATAAGCTATTTTGTTATGCAAAGAGTCTAGGGTAAGTGTTTTATTATCTTTTCCATTTATCAAAATTTCTCCTTGGCTTGGGTCATAGAAACGTACCAACAAGTTAACAAATGAGCTTTTCCCTGCTCCACTATCTCCAACAAGAGCGATAGATTCTCCTCGCTTTATGAGAGTAGATATGTTATTTAATGCCATTGTCTCAGCATAATGAAGTGATATCTCTTTAAACTCAACTCTCTCTATGGTCTGATTTAGCTCTTTTTCTCCTGAGACAATAGTAGCATTCATATTTAGTAACTCAAACATTCTCTCATTTGCAACCACGGCATCTTGGGCTTGATTGTAGAGTTTTGAGATTTTTTTGATTGGGGTGTAGAGCATAAAAAGAGCTGTGGCAAAAGCGAAAAATGAACCAACACTCATTCGACCCTCTATCACCTCCATTCCACCGATATATATAACAACACCAATGGCAACTGAACCCAAAATCTCCATGATAGGAGAGGATAGGGCATTTACTTTGACCTGTTTTAGAAGATATTTAAAAACATTTTGATTCTCTGCTTCAAACTTTTTAGCTTCTAACTCTTGGGTTGAGTTAGATTTTATCACCTCAATATTGGAAAAAATCTCAGCGATACGAGAGGTCATACTAGAGGTACTCTCTTGTGATAGTTTAGAGTATTTTTTCATTTTTTTAGCCAAGCGACTGAGTGGGTATATAGCAAGTGGCATAATAATCAAAAAATAAAATGAGAGTTTTGGACTCATGTAGATAACATAAGAGGTTAGTGCTACAACAGTAAGGCTCTCTCGCATAAGATAAGGGATAATAGCTGTAACCGTTACCTGTATACGTGTGATATCATTGGTAATCCTAGATAATATCTCCCCTGTGTGCATGGTTTGAAAAAAACTCATATCTTGGTAGCTTAGATATTTTACAAGGTTATTTCTAAGTCTTTTTACCACATTTAGACCCATATATGACATATAGTAGGTCTGTATATATTGACCTATCCCTTTTAGAGAAAAGACCCCGATAAGTAAAAATGGCATAAGTATCAACATCTCTTTATCTTTGTTGATAAAGACATCATCTAAAACGTGTTTGATAAGGTGTGCTGAACTAGCCGTTCCAATTGCTACTGCTATCATTCCTAAAATAGCAAAAGCAAATTGTCGTTTATAGCCCAAAAGGTAGGGAAGGTATTGTCTAAATAGCTGTCTCATTAGATGGGTTCTTGTGAAAAAAATGCTTTGGTTATCTCTCTCATCTCTTTTTCGTCCTCTATTCTGTTTACCAAATCTCTAAAGTTTGATGCTCCTTGATATCCTATTTTTGAGTAGGTATGAAGATGTTTCCTAAAGATAATCGCACCATACTCTCCAAAGTGAGATACCATCTGGTCAAAATGTTCAAGGACTACTTGTTGTATAAGTTCAGGCGTTACCTCGGACTCTTTTCCATGAAGGATATAATCTTTCATAATCTGAAAAATCCAAGGCTTTCCAACTGCTCCACGCCCTATCATCACCCCTTTTGCACCTGTGTGTTCTAGTACCCATTTCGCTTTCTCTGGTGTGGTTATATCCCCATTGGCAATGACAGGGATAGAGATGGCTTCTTGTATCTCTTTTATTGCGTCATAATCTACAGGGGCTTTGTATCTTCCTGCACGTGTGCGTCCATGTACAGCTATAAAGTCTGCTCCATTATCTTCACATATTTTAGCAATCTCTATATGATTTTTCTCATTAAACCCCAAACGTATTTTGACAGAGGTGTACTCTTTGTTTGAATATTTTTTAATGGTTCTAATGGTCTCTCCCATTTTGTCCAAATCGGTAAGAAGTGAGCTTCCCTGTAGATTGTTTACCACTTTTGGAGCAGGGCAACCACAGTTTAAGTCGATGATATCTACTCCATCTTGCTCATTTATAAGCTCAACAGCTTTTTGTATTACTTTTTGGTCTGAACCTGCTATCTGTATGCTATATGGAGTCTCTAATGGATTTTTTTTTAGCATCTTTAGTGTACGCTCATTTTGAAAAGCTAGAGCATTTGAGCTTATCATCTCAGAGACTGTTAGGTCTGCTCCAAATTTTTTGACAACGGAACGAAAAGGAAGGTCTGTAAACCCTGCCAAAGGGGCAAGGACAAAGATAGGGGTAGAGAAGTCTATTGTGGGCATATATTAAAGGTCATTACAGATGTGCTTAATATTCATTAAATCTGTAATTTTATATTTTGTATGCTCCTGCTTTAAATCAAAAAGAGCTCTAAATCTCATAAACTCATGAGAGTCATGCTCGTGAAGATACTCTCCTGCTTTCTCTATCATCTCGTAATCAAATAGTAAATATAGGTAAGCTGTTTGTGCTTTTGGATACATTCCCTCATAGGATTTAAATAGTTTAAGATTCTCATCTGGAGAGAATGGTTTTTTGATAATATCTGCAATCAATAAAAAGTCTGAACATTTTAGTTTTGGACTTAGCTCTTCTATAAACTCATTAAGAATAGTTTGAGTAAGCTCTAAATCTTCATCATAAGTTATTCTTGATATAAGAGTCATAAAATTCTCTTTATTAAAGACTTTTATATGTTTTTTTGCTTTTGGAAAGGTTGTTCTCATAGCAAATAGATGTAGTGCTTCATCAAAAATCTTTTGGTCATAACTCTCTTTGTTTTGTAGAACAGTTTCGATAAAAGATTCATCTTTTTCTAAACAGTTCATATGATTTTGAATAACAAGAGGATTATTTAAAGATAGTTCATGTGCCAATTTTTTTTCTCTAAAATCAACACAGTTTCCTTTGTCAAGTTCAGAGATAATATTTAAAGCACTCTGTATTTTTCCAGAGACACCATCAATTGTACCATTTAGTTTAATATTGGCTACTTGAAGCAAAGAGGCACTCTCTTTTAATTTTTTTAGATTAAATTTGTGCTCTCTAGGCTCATTTAAAAGAGACCAATATAGTGCATTGGTTAGGGTAGTGCTATCTTTTTCCCATCTCTTAAATTTAAAAAAGTTTTTGGTACTATAGAACATCATATGAAAAACAGAAGCACCCATTAGTAGAAACATAGGGATAACAATCCACACAGCGATAGGCAAGGTAACAGGTATACCAAAAAGAATGTGCCGATAATCATTTGGATTAAATGTAAACACAAACATCCCAATAATCACCATTAAAACGATGGATGCAAATATATATAAGCCTATACGCATAACTACTCCTCTATTTCTCTACTTAATTTTTTATTTGTTGTTTCTCTACAACTTCTCTACAGGTAATACAGTATCGAGCAAATATCTTAACTTTAAGTCTTTCGATATTTATCTCCTCTTCACACATTTCACAAATGCCGTAAAGCTCCTCTTGTATTTTATCTAAAGCTAGTTCAATTTCGGTTAATTCTTTTGATTGTTGAGCCAATATTGCATTATCAACCGTATGTCCTAACGCCATTGATGCGTGGTCACCTTCGTCTTTTAGTTCATTATGAACCATACTATCCATCTCTAAAGAGGTAAGGTTTAAATTTTTTTGAATTTTAACTCTTTTTGCTTCTAATGCAGTTTTGAAAAAAGTTATCTGTTCTTTGTCTAACATTCTCTGTTTCTCCTAAATTATATTATCTGAATTTTTTGTTTATTTTATTTGTGATAAGGATGATTGTTTATAATGGTTAGTCCTCTAAAAACTTGTTCCATCAATACTACTTTCACCAGTTTATGTGACATTGTTATTTTAGCAAAAGAAATGCTCATATCACATTTATCCAAAAAACTCTTTTCAAGCCCGAAAGCTCCACCAATAAAGAAATTTACTACCCCTCTATCCTTAAGCAAATTTGAAAACTTATAACTATCTAGCTCTTTAGAACTAGGATTAAGAGCAATATTAAACCCTGAGTTTAAATATTTCTCAAAAGCAATTGTATAGGATTTTTGTGAAGATTCTGTGGATATGTCATGAGCTTTTATTATGTTTTTTGTGAAAATTTCAAACACCTCTACGGTTGCAAAAGGTCTTGAAATTTTTTTGTAATGCTCTATGAGAGGAGCATAGAGACTATCTTTTGATTTTTTATCGATAATATAGATATTTATCTGCATTATATTAATCGCTGTTATCGACTTCTTCTAAAGGAGTTGTTTCCTGTTCTACTTTAGGGTTGTCTTTTAAGAAGAGTATTAATAAATCAGAGATGGTTTTTTTCATATCATTTCTATTTACAATCATATCAATTAATCCATGCTCTAAAAGAAATTCAGAGCGTTGGAAGCCCTCAGGCAAATCTACACCAACTGTCTGCTTAATTACCCTCTGTCCTGCAAAGCCTATCAATGCACCTGGTTCAGCTATGATAATATCACCTAGCATTGCAAAAGAGGCAGAGACACCACCCATGGTAGGGTCGGTTAGCAAACTGATAAATGGCAGACCATGATGATGTAGACGATTGAGTGCGGCCGAGGTTTTACTCATCTGCAACAGAGAGAAAGTACTCTCTTGCATTCTAGCCCCTCCTGATGCAGAGACGATTATAAATCCACACTTTTTCTCAATGGCTCGATTGATACCACGGATTATCTTCTCACCTTCAACAGAGCCTAGGCTTCCACCCATAAAAGAGAAGTCAAAAATGACAATCTCAGCCTCTATACCGTTTATAGTACATGAACCACTAATGACAGAAGATGTTTTACCTGTTTTTGCTTTTGCCTCATCTAGTCTCTTTTTATAAGATTTTTTATCTACAAATTTAAGAGGATCAATAGGTGCTAAAGAGCTATCAAACTCAACAAAGCTATTTACATCACAGAGAAACTCTTCTCTTTTTTTCGCATTAATCCTAAAGTGGTTGTTACATTTGGGGCAGACACTGCATTTGGATTCAATCTCTTTATAGTACATCAAAGCTAAACATTTTGGACACTTTATCCAGTTGCTCTGCTCATTTTTGGTATTGGCAGCATTTCCCATCATACCAGAAAATAGATTTGCAAAATTCATTTTATAGACTCCAACTTATTTTATTGATGGAATCATATCATAATCGTTATTAAGAGGTAGTAACCATTAAGAGTTTCAATAATAAAAGATATACAATTTTTTATATCATGACATTCTACTTTTTAATAAAATTGCAACCATAAATAGTTATAATTAAATATGAAAGCAATTATAAACGCAAAAATTATTACTAATGGTAAAATTCTTTATGGCTATAATCTACTATATATGAGAGAGATTATAGCCATCAGTAAAGAGCTACCTATTTGGGCTCATACGATAGATGCAAAAGGGGCATATCTGAGTGCAGGGTTCATTGACCTACATATTCATGGCTCTAGTGGCTCTGATATCATGGATGCAACACCTCACGCATTAGAGACCATCTCTAATACTCTTTTGCAGACAGGTACAACCTCTTTTTTGGCTACGACTATGACGATGTCCAAAGAGGATATCTTGTTGGCATTAGAAAATATTAAACAGTATAATAAAAAAATAGCTAAGGGTGCTAAGATAGTAGGTGTACATTTAGAGGGACCTTTTATTAATCCTAAAAAACATGGAGCTCAAAATCCAAACTATATAGAAGAGCCAAATATAGAGATAATAGAGCCTTATATGGATATTATAAAGATGATAACATTGGCCCCTGAGGTAGAAGGGGGAGAAGCGTTTATTAAATACATTAAAGAGAACTATCCCAAAACTATTTTAAGCATTGGTCACAGTGATGCCTCATATGAAAAAAGCAGAGAGAGTTTTAAGTGGGGTATCTCTCACGCTACGCATCTTTTTAATGCGATGAATCCTCTTCATCATAGAGAACCAGGGATTGTGGGTGCAGTGTTGGAGAGTGATGAGGTTAGTTGTGAGATTATTGCAGATAAAATTCATATCCATCCTATGTTTTTTAATCTATTATATAAACTTAAAAAAGATAAACTACTACTAGTCACTGATGCGATGAGAGCTGGGTGTATGAGATGTGGAGAGTATGATTTAGGTGGACAGACAGTTACGCTAAAAGAGGGAGAAGCTAGACTCTTGGATGGTACATTAGCAGGAAGTGTGCTAAAGCTAAATGAGGCGTTAAGAAATTTTTATGAGCATAGTGATATTTTACTTCCTGAACTTATTGATATGGTGACAAAAATACCTGCAGAAAAATTGGGATTAAAAATAGGCGAATTAAAAGTATCTTATTTAGCAGATATGGTTCTTTTTGACAAGGATTTTAATATTTTGAAAACTTTTATTAATGGAGAGGTTAAATTTGATGCCAATTTAAACACAAAATAATTTTTTTGTTTGAGATATTACCTTTAAAATCCTTTACATCTATCTTACATCTATCTTACATCTATTTATCTATACTTTATTAATATTATTTATCTATACTTACCTTATCGAAAAATTATTTAATTTTATAAAGGAGTATATAGTTGCGTTATAGTATTGTATTAATAGTAGTTTTTATTTTAATAGCAATATTTTTACTATTTTTGAATAGTAAAAATGAAACTCTTAATCATAAATTGGATAAAAAAGAGAGTTCTCTTAAAGGAAACCTTCAATGTGTTTCCTCTTGTGGTGTTCTCATAATGGAATGGGATAATGCCAAGAGATATTGTAGCCAACGTAATATGGTATTGGCTTCTAAAACTCAAATTAAAAAAGCTATTGAGGGAAAAACAGAGGATTGTTTGGATTGTAACTACTGGACAAGTACAGAGGCATTATTAAAAAAAGGTCAAAAAACTCAAAAGAAACAAGTGGTTATTTATCTAAATTTTGAAAATGATTTTTTAGATTATCCCATAGATAGTACCTATATCGCAACATGTATATCAAAGTAATTTGATAGATATGCCGTAAGTCGAAGACCGTAAGCTTTAGGTGAGTATTTAGATACTTTAATCATTTTACATAAAGGGAAAAACGTGAAAAAAATAATTAAAATTTTAGGAGCAGTTGCTATATTAGGAACTGCAACAATGGCTTCAGATGTAACAAATTCAATCGTAACTGTAGAGACTTTAAATACTAATAAAGTAAATATTATTTCTACGGATACTTCTTGGTATTGTGATGCATTAGAAAGATTAATGGGAATGTGTAGAACATCTCAACCATTGCCTTTTGAAAACTAATTTTTTATTATAGTGTAATCAAGGAGTAATTTGTTATTTTTGTCATAAAGAGTAACTCTTTTTTTTATATCCTTAATATCAATATCTACAACCAAACTTGTTTCATCGTGAGAGAGTTTGGCTGTTTTTATATTACAGTTAACAGGTAGTTCTACTTCTGAGATATCGAGATGAAGTATAAATCTATCTTCCCCCCCCAGATTAAACTCTCTTTTTTCAATGGAGCTTGTTCTACCTGCTAACTTAATAATCTCTCTTGTTGATGGATAGATAGTGATATTGATATTGTTAGGGTAGAAGATATCTAAACATTTGTCTCTCTCTTGGTTCTTGATTTTTTTTAAACATTGGTTGATTATTTTTACTTCTGAGTTACCACCTTTACCTCTACCATTTTGGACTATGATTTTTTTATTAAGATTACTTTTGTTGTGTGTTGTAAGAGTACATGATGTTGCAAAAAATAGTAAGCATGTACTAATATAAATAGATAGTATCTTCATTTTAAATCCTTTGGTCATAAATTATACTATTATAACACTATATCAATTATTGGAGTATAAAATGCTAAGATTTCTTATCTTGTTCTCTGTGTTGCTGTTATTTGGCTGTCAAAATAAATCATTAGATAACCATAAAGAATTTAAACGCGTAGCCTTGGTTATTGGTAATAGAGATTATGGTGATAATTCACTAAAAAATCCTATCAATGATGCACTAGGTGTACAAGAGACATTGGAGAAGATAGGGTTTGATGTAACCTTGGAAACAGATATTACACTTTTCCAATTTAATACTATTTTAGATGAGTTTAAGAAGAAGATTGAGCCAGATAATAGTATTGTCTTTTTCTATTTTGCAGGACATGGAAACACTCTTACTCAAAAGAGTTCAGAGGAGTATCTTATGATGACCGATAAGAATCAAAAGGTGTTTGTTAGTATCTATAAAATCTATGAGTTCCTAAATTATGCCAAAGCTAGACACAATATTGTGACCATAGATGCTTGTAGAGATTATCATCAGAGTTATGTTCCTATTGAAGTGGGAATGGGTCAAACTTTTAGAGGAGACTTTAGAGCCAATATTAGAGTAGGAGAGGGAAAAATCAAAAATGAGCTTGTAGTTTATGATAATAACTACTCAGATACCTTCCCTCGTTCCACAATTATATCCTATGCCACAATGCACAATCAGATGGCAAAAGATTGGAGTAAATATGATAGTACTCATAGCCCATATACAAGACAGTTAATTAAGTATTTAGATGACAAAGAGATACCAATAGAAGAGGTTTTTAGACGTATTCGAGTTGCACTTATTGCTGAAACAAATCGTCTACAGATAAATCTAGAAGAGAATAGCTTGGAAAAAAATGTTTGGCTTGTCCCTAGAGAGGGGCAAGTGGCATTCTCTCCACCAATATAATATAGATAGGATAAAAAACAGGATATGAAAAATAAAGTTATGGTGATAGCTCTAATGCCAATTATTTTAAATGCCCAAAGTTATGAAGATAGATTTTATAGAGATAAAAACCATCACCCTTCAAAAATAGGTATCCATTCTGATGTGGGTTATAGCTCCTATATGGTTGAGTTTCACTCCAGTGAGCTTGATAGTGCAATCAGTTATGATATTTTGGAGTTTACTTTGGGGGCTTCATACTCTTATGATACTTGGATGTGGGGTATTTTTGGTAAGTTTATGATTGATGAGTTGCAGAGTAATATGGATGTTGTTCCAACAGGAGAGAGACGCAATGACCATGCCAAAATTAACAAAGATGAGTTTGCTCTCTATACCAACTATACACTATCTCAAAACCAAAGAGATGCGTTAAGAATAAATGCTCTTTACAGATATGCCCATCTTGATGCACGAGATAGTTATCTGTCTTATAATAGCTACGAGAGTCTATTTAGATACAGAACCCAAGGGTTAGCTCTCTCTTTGGTGTATAGTCAAATATTGACAGAGTATAGCTCTTGCTTTATAAACTTTGGGCTTATCTATAGCATGGCAGAGGTAGAGATATCTGAGTCAATAGGCTCTAAACTACAAGACTCTTATGTAGATGATATTAGCAGTGCTATTGGTATTAAATTTAGTGCTGGATATAACCATAAAGTTTTTCCAAATCTATTTTTAAATATTAGAACTGATGTATGGCAGTCAAATTTTGGAACACTACAGGTAAAATCAAGAGTAGGAGACAGACTTCCAAGAGCCACATTAACAGAGCAGTCATTTACTCTATCAACTGGTGTAACTTGGCATTTTTAATAGATGCTGCACGTAATGTTTTGATATCTATAATTTGTGAACCAGTGGTAATATACTCCCCATTGGTTTTTACTCCTAATTTATAATCAAAAGGGACGAATAGCTTCTCTATAAATTTGGGATGAGTATTTGATGTTATATCTATAAGAGTTAACTCTCTTTTATTTAAGATATAGAGTATATCTTTCTCTACACCAAGAATATTGCCTTGGATTTTTAGTGAATCATAAATGCTATATAGTCTCATTTGATTATTCTCTTCAATAAAAATATGTATCTTGTTGTCACCTATCACATAGAGGTATTTTTTATATGACCATAAACTATCAATAGTGAGTAGCTCTGAGTCAAATTCATATTTAAATATATCATTATTTTTATTTGTATTAAAAAATTTTATCTTTTTAGTTTCTCCTTCATCTAAAGAAATATCATAAAAATATATAGCTCTCTCTTTAGAAAAAAGATTTTGACTATTACTTCTTCCTAATGCCATTCGACTAAAGTTTCCTGATAAAATAGAATCCATTATAAATGGGTCTTTTATGAGAAAAGGTTTTTTTTGATTTTTAATATCAATAATATATGACCACTCTTCTAAGCTACTAATTCTAGCACTATTTCCTAGTAGGTTAATATATATAACATGATTATCATTATAAAATGGCGTATTGGGTAACTTGAAACTGCTTATCATTTTTTTAGTCTCCAAATCATATATTCTAAACTCTCCACTACCCATCATATCAATGGTATAGATATATGAACCAACTATCTCAATGGCATTGGAGTTAAAAGACTCTATAATATTTGCATTAAAAAGAGTACTTTTGTACTGCTCATCTCCTACTCGAATTTTATCCACCAAGGTTTGATAAATATTATTATATTTAAGAGTAGGATATAGCCATTTTTTATCTTTTAGAGGATTGAAAATCATGATATCTTTGGCATCTATATCATTATCATTGTCGAGGGATTTTTTCAGTAAAATTTGAGCATACTCACTCAGTTTCTCTTCTAGTTTGTCATAATGACAATATTCAGTTACATAGTTATATAGCATCTCACTAAGAGGTGTTACTCTAATTTTATACATTGAGTTTTTAATCCAAATACCTTTGCTGATAAGCCTTAATTTTCCACTATTATTTATAGAAGAGTTGTAATCAACTATTCCATTGTCATTAGGGTCTATATCTATCCCCTCACTCACCTCATATATATAGAATTTATGGTCTTCAAGTAGTTCTGGTTTTAGTTCAAAATTACCAATCTGATTTAAACTTCCTATTGATTTTGTTTGAGTGGTTGAGATGAGTTCTTTTGTGCCATCTTTGTTGAGTTGAAAGATTTTAACTGTTGAGTCAGAGAGTCGCCCCATTTGAGCTTTTCCTATTTTGTCACTATCTTGAACATATATGGTAATAGTTTGGGTAGTATACCCAAACTCATTAGAAGCGATGATTTTTAGTTTGTATATTGCAGGGTTATCCAAACTTTTTATAAGTTGTAAGCTCCCATTATCGTTTAGTGTAAAGTACTCTTTTCCTTCTCCTAATAAAATTAGAGGAGAGATAAGTGTTCCATCCCCTTTATCTATAGATAGCTTCACTATAACACTACCAACCATTGATGATACTGATATATCCTCTTCAAAAGCTTCTATGGTAGGTTTTCCTACATTGGTATTAGGAGAGTTTAAAATAAGATGAATTCGTGCTTCCTCTTTGTTTACAGGGGTAATACCCATTTTTTTAATCTCTTCATATAGTTCATTAATAGTTAGATTTTTTAAGCTAGTTATAGATATTTTTTCTTTTGTAGACTTAGGTATATTGATATATTCACTGCTACTATTATCATCAAGAGATTGTAACAGTATCGCTATTTTTAGTACCTCTTGATTATTGAAATCACCATCAAAAGATGGTACTAAAGTTTGTGGATAGATTTTTTGACCATCTACAAAATTCTCTATCTCTCCTAGTTTTAATATACCTAAATATAGAGATAGAGGAGAGTATACACAGGTGATAACCCCGTGTGAGGTCTCATTACTTTTACTTAACCCTTGACGTTCACCACAACGATACTCTATGCCATTAACGGGTAAATCTATAAAATAGAGGCTTTTCTCCTCTCTTGGCTCATGACTTCCTCCACCACACGATATTGATAAAAAAATAAATATAGTGAGTATAAGCTTTTGCAACATGAGATATAGACCTTTGACAGTTAACTGAGAATAGTTTAATTGGGAACAACACCTTGTATATTAATTCTATCATTAAAATCTAAATTTAGTTTTAATTGCACTTTATTCATATCACCTAAAATTCTCTTTGCTTCCTCTGGGCTATATTTTTTTCTGGAATAAAAACCAAAATTAACCATTTCACGGGTAGTATTGTTCTGATTGGAGATAATAACAAATCTAAAATTTTGAGAAGGAACTTGTCTATTTGAAAAACGAATAACGGTTAAGTCATTATTGTCATAGGACTCTTTTATGATGAGACTCTCATTTTTACCAAGTTTTAAATATCCACTGTTTCCCCACCAATCAACTACGCTATAGTCGTCATAAATAGTGGTCTCTACTATCCAAATACCATCTGTTTCAGAGGCGCTTAGTGGATTGCTCGGATAGAGATAAGCATACCAAACACCTTTTAGTTTCTCAAATAGCTTTTTATTATTTTCAAAAATAGTATCTTTTTCTGAAAAGATAAGAGAACCCTCTTCAAGTTTTCTCTGAAGTTCTAAATAGTTTCTTCGACTCACTTCCTCTTTTTTTAAATATAATCTATACTTTTCTATAAGATTATTAATAATCTTTTTATCATAAGGAGTACTCTCTTCCCATATATCAAGAGGTATCTGATAGTGAGTTTGAATACTCTCCATATGGATTTTACGAATGGTACTTGACTTGATACTATAGGAGCATAAATTACTAACTGTACTCTGTCTCTCATAACCAAAAGTTTTAATTGCAAGTTCCTCTCTTCCTCCACCAATATACTCATCTATAATATAGTTTAATTTATCTGTTAATATATTATCTTTTTTCTGATTTCTCATATATACTTCCCCTATTTAATTTTAATCTTTTTTAAGAAAAAATGGTAACAAAATTATTCTAAGATAGAGTTTGTAATATCCATTAAACCAAAGGGTTAAACAGTATTTTTTAGATAAAATATGGGCAAAATT
>OBIK01000031.1_pt1 | contig 16869 bp, 16 predicted proteins | sample 1496171 | NCBI WGS metagenome assembly OBIK01 (sample SAMEA3367191, study PRJEB22510) | hydrothermal vent metagenome | biome: marine hydrothermal vent; material: sea water | place: Cayman Islands | collected 2012-01-19 | depth 2308 m | reverse complement strand
GCTAATCAAATGGCTTATCAGGAATTGTTACTTTTGAAGGGTGCGTAAGGTCAGTTATTAAGCTTTTTAATTTGAACTTGTTATAATCCCACCAACAATTTTAAAAATGGAATACCCAATGATACAACTAAGAAATCTAACCAAAAGCTTTGGTGGACAGACGCTCTTTAGAGATATTAACCTTAAGATGAATAGCAATCAAAAGATAGGACTCATTGGGCGTAATGGTTCAGGAAAATCTACCCTATTTAAAATTATTTTAGATGAGGAGAGTCATGACAGTGGAGATGTCTCTATCCCTAAAAACTATAAGATAGGTACGCTAAAACAGCATTTGGTGTTTACCGAGGCAACGGTTAGAGAGGAGTGCTCTTTGGTTCTAAGCGAAGAGGAGCAGTACAATTTCTACAAGATAGAAAAAATCCTCTTTGGTTTAGGTTTTACAGGTGAAGATTTAGAAAAAGACCCAATGAGCTTTTCAGGTGGATATCAGATACGAATAAACCTAGCCAAACTACTAGCAACTGAGCCAAATATGCTACTGCTTGATGAGCCTACCAACTACCTTGACCTACTCTCTTTGCGTTGGCTAAAGCAGTTCATTAGAGCCTTTGATGGTGAAGTTATCCTAATTACTCATGATAGAGAGTTTATGGATACAGTCACCACTCATACAATGGGAATACAGCGTAAATCTCTGCATCTTATTCAAGGTGACACTAAAAAGTATGACCAAAATCTAGCCCTAAGTGATGAGACTTATGAAAAAACCCGTCAAAACCAAGAGAAGAAAAGAAAAGAGCTAGAGGAGTTTGTGGCAAAAAACAAAGCACGAGCCTCTACAGCTGCCTTGGCTCAATCTAAACAGAAGATGCTAGACAAGATGGAGGATATGGAGAGCTTAGAGAGTGAGAGCAATCTAGCATTTAAATTTAACTACAAAGAGACTCCTGCAAAAATAAATCTAAGAGCTGAGGCATTGGGTTTTGGATACAACCAAAATGAGCCTCTCTTTGAAAACTTAGATTTTGTGTTAGAGAATGGAAAAACCTTGGCAATTATCGGTAAAAATGGTAAAGGTAAATCAACTCTACTAAACTACATAGCAGGAGAGTTAAAAAAGCAACAAGGGAGCATAAACTTTCACCCCTCTACCACTATGGCACACTTTGGACAGACCAATATAGAACGGCTCAATACGACTAATACTATTATTGATGAGATATCCTCTGTAGATATGAAAATAGGCATCGCAGAGACCAGAAGTATCTGTGGAACAATGATGTTTCCAGGTGACTTAGCAGAGAAAAAAATCTCTGTTCTATCAGGAGGAGAGAGAAGCCGTGTAATGTTAGGAAAAATCATCGCAACAGAAGCAAATCTGCTACTACTAGATGAGCCTACCAACCACTTAGATATGTACTCTATCGACTCACTCTGTACGGCTATTGAAAGCTTTAAAGGCTCAACCATTATGGTTACTCACTCCGAGATGCTTCTGCGAAGATTGGCTGATGCTTTGATTATCTTTCACAAAGGAGGAGCAGAATATTTTGATGGAACATATGATGAGTTTTTAGAAAAAATAGGTTGGGAAGAGGAAGGTGGTGTGATTAAAGAGAAAGTAATCAAACCCAAAAAATCAAAAATAGATAACAAAGATAAAAAAAGATTAAAAAAAGAGCTTACACAAGCACGAAGCAAAGAGAATGCACCTTATAAAAAAGAGCTAGAGTTCTGTGAAAACAAGATAATAAAACTAGAAGAGGAGTTAGAAATAGAGAATAAGAGACTCATGGAAGCTTCTACTAGTGGAGACAATCAAGCTATGATAGAGGCTTCACAAAATGTGGGAAAACTTCAAAAAGAGATTGATGAACTGTTTGAGAGACTAGAGGTAGCTAGTGAGGCGTTAGATGAGATATCGGATAGATATGGGTCTATATAGTTATGCTTTAGGGTTAGCAGTATCATAGAGAATAGCCTTCTTTACACAAGAGTCAATCAAAGGAGCATCTGCCACCTCATACTCACACCCTTGAGGTAGATGCTCTTTGGTCGCATGACCAATTAAAATAGCTAGATAACTCTTATCCCATTCAAAATTCTTAAAAAAACATCGAATAGTAGAGGGAGAGGTAAATATTATAATTGCACCTTTGAGAGGTTTGTTATCACTAGAGTACTCTACACAAGAGGTTTCATAAATTATATGCTCTTGTAATACTATCCCCTCTTTCTCTAAATACTCTTTACTATCAAAAGATACCTCTTTAGGTCTAAGATAGAGCAGTTTTTTATCTGAAAAGATATTTTTTATATCTTTTGCCAATACTTCACCATAAAACTCTTTTGGATAATAGATAACCTCTCCACCCAACTCTTCTATCTTTTTCTTTGTAGCTCCACCTATAGCAACACAAGGGTAGTTTTTCCAATTTTTATCTATCTCGTTGGCTGAAACTACGGCTTGTTTGGAGGTAAACATCAGAGTATCACAAAGAGAAAAATCTATCTCTTTGGCAACAATATCAAATGAAATCATCGGCAAGGAGTACGTTCCCTCCTTTTTAAGTGGAGAGAGTAGATATATCATCGAACTTGACCCAAAGTTTTTCCATCTGCAATTAAGTTATTAATCTCTTCATCATCATAAGGGTCATAATGTGGGGTGATAATCCATCGTTTTTTATCATCTAGTAACATTATCTTATCTTCAATTTGGTCAGAAATTCTATGAGCTTCAATAAGATACATATTTGGTTGTAGAACCAAGTGAAACTCTACAAAGTTTACACTTCCATCTGTTCTTGTTTTGAGCCAATGAAAACCATTTACTTCTGAATGTTCTCCTATTATCTGCTCAATTTCAGCCACAATATCAGCCTCTAAAGCACGGTCAAGTAAGATAGCAATCCCCTCTTCTATAATCTCATAAGCAGAATAAATAATATAGATACCAATTGCAAAACCAAAAATAGCATCAACTATATCCCACCCTGTCGCATATACAATAATCAATGCTAGTAAAATAACCCCATTTGACCATAAATCAGTTTGATAATGCAAGGCATCTGACTTAATAACCAAGTTATCTGTCTCTTTTGCTACTTTAAGCAGATATCTCACTAAGCCCATAGTAACAACGATAGAGATAAGCATCGCAATAATTGCAGGGGTTAAAAGCGTGGTCTCTGAACCATTTAAGCCTTTTTGAACTGCCTCATACATAATATAAAGCCCCGACATGGTAATAACTGTTCCCTCTATCACGGCTGCTATGGCTTGAACTTTTCCTTTTCCATATTGGAAATCTTCTGTAGCTTTCTCTTCTGATTTTTTAATCGCAAAAAAGTTAAATATGGAGATGAGGGTATCGAGTAGTGAATCTATGGCAGAGGCCAAAACGGCTACTGAACCTGACACGACACCTATAGTGAACTTTAGAATGGTTAAGATGGTAGCAACACTACTAGCTACTACTGTTGCTTTTTTTGCTGGGGACATTTGTGTTAAAAACATTTTTCTCTCTTTCTTGATGGTACGTTGGGAGATTCACCCTACTTTTGGAAGTGTACCATCTTAAACTTATCACCCATAATGGTTGGAGCAATCAGTGTCTTAATCTTATCAGCTTCACGAATATATTTAGCCTGTGTTGTCTGCTTGGCAAACTGCTCTAAGATATCAATAAGACCAAATCTAACCAATGCCCTAGCTTGTGTTTCATATTTATCTAGCGTAAATCCTGCTTCAAGAAAAGCCTCTATGACGTGTCCAAAGTTTACATCATAGGTGATGTCTGCATTTTGAAAAGAGTCTGCTAAAACTAACTTCTCATCAAAAAGAGGAAAAGTCTCATGATTTTGATAGACACGAATAGAGAAATCATTACGCACAAATCGTTCACCATAGTCAAAGGTAACAAAATCACAACGCTTAATCCCTTTTGCCATATGCAGAGCAAACTCTTCATAGCCAACTGCCACTTCACCTTTTACCTGTCTATGTTTTGATGCAAACTCTAAAATTTTTTCATCTGCTTTTCTCCACTCAACAACATTATCAACCACAAAAGCTTCATCTCCATCTTTTATAAGGTTACAAGGAAAAGCATCAAATATCTCATTTGCTACTACAAAAGCATAATCTACCTCGACCTCATCTATATCGTTAAAATGAGTAATCTCTATATCAGAACCAAAACGCTCTTCTATGTATTTTAGTTGCTCTTTTTGAACTTCGGGCTGACGCTCTACAATTCCAAATTTAAGCGTCTGTACCAAAGTTGGGTCAAGTGTATATAGCCATTGAATCATATCACAAATCAAGTAACCTTTATGAGCCCCTATCTCGATTAGCCAACCATCTTTTTTAAAAGCCTCTTCTTCTATAAGCTTATAAAAATGGTTTGCTATACTCGCTCCAAAAAATGAGCTTGTACTAACAGCCGTATAAAAATCCCCCTCTTTACCTATCGCTTTAAATGTTTTATAGTAACCATCTTCTCCATAAAGCCACTCATTCATATATGTACTAAAATTCAATCTTTTCCTTTTTCGAATGATTATATCTAAACTAAATTAAACACAAAATCCCTTATAATACCTTGATTATTTTAGGGAGTGATATATGCAACAAAACTACGGTATTGATATATGGTCGGACAACAATTTTATTATAAATAAGAGTACGGTAAATATCAACCACAAGAGTCAACCATCTCTACTAGAGATAACCCAAAATATTCGAGAAAAAGGCTACAAAGGACCTCTTCTATTGCGTTTTCCTCATCTTATTCAAAAACAGATAGATACGCTATATAAAGAGTTTAATCGTGCGATTGATGAGTTTGAGTACAAAGGAAAATTTCAAGCTGTATTTCCACTAAAGGTTAACCAACTTCCTAACTTTGTCAATTCTCTTATAGATGTCTCAAAAGAGTACAATTATGGCTTAGAGGCAGGAAGCAAGGCTGAACTGATTATCGCCATTACTCATACACCATTAAATGCACCTATTACTGTAAATGGATTTAAAGATAAAGAGATGATTTCGCTCTGTTTTATTGCAGCCAATATGGGTCATAATATTACCATAACCATTGAGGGAATTGGAGAGTTGGAGACTATTATAGAGGTAAATAGGGAGTTTAATGGCAACAATAAAACACCCATAACACCCAAAATAGGTCTAAGAGTAAAGCTACATAGCTCAGGCATTGGTATATGGGAAAAAAGTGGGGGATATAGCTCAAAATTTGGTCTAACCTCTACAGAGCTTTTAGATGCTTATGACCTACTAGAGAAGCATACACTACTTGACAAACTTTGGATGATACATTTTCATATAGGTTCACAAATGGGAGAGATTTCTCCTCTAAAAAAAGCACTGCGTGAGGTTGGAAATATCTATGCTGAATTAAAAAATCGAGGAGCAACAAAACTCAATGCTATTAATATAGGTGGAGGATTGGCAGTTGAGTACTCTCAACACGCCACCCACAAAGAGTTAAACTACTCTCTTAAGGAGTTTGCAAACGATGTAGTTTTTTTGATGAAAGAGATTGCTAAAAGCAAAAATATACAAGAGCCTGATATCTTTACAGAATCAGGGAGGTTCATTGCTGCCTCTCATACTGTTTTAATAGCCCCTATTTTGGAGCTATTTTCACAAGAGTATCATGAAAAATCTCTACGGCTCAAAGAGAAAAACCCTCCACTTATTACCGAGCTTTACGATTTATGGAGTTCACTTAATAGAACCAATGCACGAGAGTACCTACACGATAGCCTAGACCATATGGAGAGCCTATTGACTCTTTTTGATTTAGGATATATTGACCTTGAAGATAGGTCAAATACAGAGATTTTGGTTAATTTAATTATCAAAAAATCTATTCTTTTACTTAATGAGAACGATACCAATGAACTTCAACGACTCCAAGATAGAATTCAAGAGCGTTATCTAGTTAACTTCTCTGCATTTCAATCTCTTCCTGATTTTTGGGGATTAGGACAACATTTTCCAATTATGCCCATAGATAGACTTGATACCAAGCCTACAAACCCTGCTACCATTTGGGATATCACCTGTGATAGTGATGGGGAGATACCATTTAACAGAGAAAAGCCTCTATATTTGCATAATATCAATGTAGATGAAGATGAGTATTTTTTGGCTTTTTTTCTTACAGGAGCATATCAAGAGGTACTAGGAATGAAGCATAATCTATTTACTCACCCTACAGAGGTTGTTGTTAATTTTGATGAAAATGGTTACTATAAATTAGAGCATATTATCGAATCTCAAAATATTATGGACGTACTTGATGATATGAATTATGACAAAAAACTTGTTGATAAAAAGTTAAAACAACAGATTGAGGAGTCAAACATAATTAATCAAGCTCAAAAAGAAAACTTATTGGGTAAACTATACCTATATTTAAGTGAAAATAGCTATCTTAAGACAATACAAGCCAACAAAGAGGATTTATAACTTGAACTTATTTTCAATGATAAAAGAAGATTTTTTAAACGTAAAACAAAATGACCCTGCTCTGCACTCCACCTTTGAACTTTTTTTTAACTACCCTGGACTTTGGGCGATGTTTTCCCATCGTATTGCCAATAGTTTGTATAAGATAGGTTTACGCTTTATTCCTAGATTTATCTCAGCTATTGGACGGTTTTTAACCACTGTTGACATTCACCCAGCGGCCACTATTGGTCATCGTGTTTTTATCGACCATGGGGTTGGTGTAGTTATTGGAGAGACTGCAATTATTGGAGATGATGTTGTTATCTATCAGCAAGTTACTCTAGGAGGAGTTAGTACCTCTCATGGCAAACGACACCCTACCGTTGGGAACAATGTGGTTATTGGTGCAGGAGCTAAAGTCTTGGGAAATATTACACTAGGAGCTTACTCAAAAGTAGGAGCAAACTCTGTGGTGGTAAAAGATTTGCCACCTTATGCTACGGCTGTTGGTATTCCTGCAAGAATTATCAAGTGTGAAAATAAGAACTGTGATTTGCGTCATGACCAACTACCCGATGTCAATAAAGAGATATTTCAATACCTCATTAAACGTATTGCTGTTTTAGAAGAGACGGTTAAAACAGGAGATATTAAACTAATGGAGAAAGAGGACCATGAGCTTACAGAAATCTACTCCACTTTCATTAAGTCAATGTAATCATTTTTCGTGTATACTTTCAAGATTTTTATAAGGAAAAATACAAGGAAAAATTATGCTTTCAAAACGAATACAGACCCTCTCTACATCTTTAACTATAGGTATCACAACTTTAGCACAAGAGCTTAAAGCAGAAGGAAAAGATATACTCTCTTTCTCTGCTGGTGAGCCAGACTTTGGAACACCTCTAGCTGTTAAAAATGCTGCAAAAAAAGCACTTGATACTGAGAAGACAAAATATACAGCAGTCCCTGGTATTATTGAAGTACGTAAAGCAGTAGCCCAAAAACTAAAGAGAGACCACGGTCTGGATTATGAACCAAGTATGATTCAAACTAACAATGGAGCAAAGCACTCACTATTTAACCTCTTTCAAGCACTTATTGATAATGGTGATGAGGTTATTATCCCTGCACCATACTGGGTCACTTATCCTGAGCAGGTTGTCTACTCTGGTGGAGTACCTGTTGTTATTGATACTGATGATAGTAATGAGTTTAAAATAACAGCCGAACAGTTAAAATCGGCCATCACACCAAAAACAAAGATTTTAATGCTAAACTCTCCATCAAATCCAACAGGTGCTATCTATACAAGAGCTGAACTTGAAGAGATTGGAGAGGTTTTAAAAGGGACAGATATTATTGTCTTATCAGATGAGATGTATGAAAAAATAATTTATAGTGATGCAGAATTTACCTCTACAGCCTCTATCTCTGATGATATGTTCCAAAGAACAGTTACCATCAATGGTCTAAGCAAAGCCGCTTCTATGACAGGTTGGCGTTTTGGGTATCTTGCAACTCCTAATTTAGAACTCATTGGAGTACTAAATAAACTACAGTCACAAAGCACCTCAAATATCAACTCCATAACTCAATCTGCTGCTATCGCTGGATTAGATGGCTCAATTGATGAGGTGGTCGAAGAGATGAGAGTAGAGTTTCAAAAAAGAGCCTATGAGGCGACTGATTTATTTAACGCTATTGATGGTGTCTCTGTCATGAGACCAAGTGGTGCTTTTTATCTTTTTGTCAATATCAAAGAGATTACAAATGACTCTATGGCATTCTCAAAAGAGCTTCTCTCACAAGAGGGTGTAGCTGTTGTTCCTGGTATTGGTTTTGGTAGCGAAGGGTATTTTAGATTCTCTTTTGCAACAGATATCGAAACTATCCGTAAAGGGATTAAAAGAATTGAAAATTTTATAGACTCAAAAAGATAGAGTAAGTTTAGAAGATAAGATAGATGAAAAAACTCCTCTATCTTACCCAAACAGATACAACCATAGGCTTTGTCTCACAGAATTCTTATAAAATAGACCAAGCCAAAAAACGTCTTCCAAACAAACACTATATATGTGTTGTAAACTCCCTAGAAACCCTAAAAACCTTTACCCGTGTTCCCCAAAAATATAAAAATCACCTAAGACGCTCAAAACAGACAACCTTTATTATGCCAAATGGTCGCTCATTTCGTGTAGTAAAAGATACAAAACATAATCTATTACTAGATAGAATCAAATGGCTCTACTCCTCCTCTGCAAATTTAAGTGGTGCTGTTTATAGTGAAGAGTATGCTAATAAAATGACAGAGGTAGTGGTCTGTTTTCCAGACAAAACTAGTAGGAAAGCTTCTAGGATTTATCGTTTGAGTCAAATTAGGTTGAGAGTTATTAGGTAAGAGGTTTTACCATTCAGCCATATCTCAATCAACAATAATAGGAGCTAAAGTCATAGTCTCAGGCTCTTTTTTCGCCATAGCCGCATATTTTCTAGCCTCATCAAACTTTTTCATGGTGTAATAGAGCAGTGCAATATTGGCATAGTTTCCATGTGTGACTCTATGACCTTTTCCAAAAACTTTTTCATTGATTTTCAAAGCTTTAAAATAGGAGGTTAATGCTTTGTCATAATCTCCACTCTCTTCATAAAGTACAGCTAAATTATTATAACTAACAGCGATATCTATCTTCTCTTTATGGACAATATGCTCTTTTATCTCAATAGTTTTTTCCGTGTAGGTAATCGCTTTTCTAGTCTCTCCCATCTTTGCGAGGAGTGTTCCTAGATTGTTATAACTTTGAGCAGTTTGACTATCTATTCGTCCTAGCTGACGCTCTCTGATTTTTAATGCCTCAGAGATATAAACCAATGCTTCATTGTGTTTACCCATACGTTTATATACCAAACCTAGATTATTATAAGAGGTGGCAGTATTTAGATTATCTACACCTAAAACTCTCTCTTTGATTTTAATAGATTTTTTATAGTACGCAACAGAAGCCTTTAGGTCACCCTTACGATATGCCTTAACACCTTCATTATTATATTTATTTGCTTTTTGAAGCAACATTTTCTTTTCCATAGCAGAGAAGTTCTTTTTCTCTACTTCTGTTTTAGAACCAATAGCAGAACAAGCTGTCAGTAAAAAAGATAACAGTAATATATAAACAGTTTTTTTCAAAAATATCTCCAGTAACTCAATAAATTGTATTTTTTAATATCATAACAAAAAATGTTTACTATTTAGCTTGACTGCTAATGTGTGTAGAGGATATAATAGCAAAAAAATCAAGGTAGAACAATGGTAGTTGACAACTTCGCACACAAATCAAAATCATGGGATATGAACTCAAAACGAGTACAAAATGCAAGAGGTATAGCTGAATATATTATCAAAAATATCAAGCTTGAACCTCATATGAAAATCATGGATTTTGGAGCAGGAACAGGTCTTTTAAGTTACTTTATAGCCCCTTATGTTCATACAATTGTAGCTGTTGATAACTCTCCATCTATGTTAGAGAAGTTTATAGAAAAATCTCCAGAGTTTGAGTGTGAAACTAAAGTGTTAGAGTTGGACTTAAGTCATGATAATATAGATGAAAAGTTTGACGGTATCATCTCATCTATGACTATACATCATCTTGAAGATACAAAAAAACTGTTTACAAAGCTTTATAATATGTTAGAAGAGAATGGCTTCATCGCAATAGCTGACCTTGATAGTGAAGATGGCTCTTTTCATAGTGACAATAGAGGTGTGTTTCATTTTGGATTTAAAAGAGAAACACTAGAAATTATAGCCAAGGAAGTAGGATTTAAAAATATTCGTTTTGAACTAGCAAGTACCATTAAAAAACCTCATGCAGAGTTTACAGTTTTTTTACTATTGGCAGACAAATAACCTATGTTTGAAGTAGCTGAGTACATAGGTATCATCGCCTTTGCTATAAGTGGATTTTTTATCGGAGTTCGCTCCAAACTTGACTTTTTGGGTGTGCTTATCTCTGTATTTTTAACAGCTTTTGGAGGTGGTATCATTCGTGATATTATTGTCGATAAAACACCTTATACCTTTATACATGATATCCCTGGGATTATCGTTATTTTACTTATGCTTCTTCTTGTACTTTTCAAATTTCACAAACGACAAAGCATAGAAAATAGACCATTTTTTATAATCAGTGACTCCATAGGTCTAGTATCATTTAGTATTACAGGAGCGATGATAGCCATAGAGAGTGGGCTAAATCTTACAGGTGTTTTAGCACTCTCATTTGTTACAGCAGTAGGAGGTGGAATTACACGAGATGTTATTATAAATGAAGTTCCTTTTGTCTTTAAAACAGGCTTTTATGGTACAGTCTCACTCTTGGTTGGATTACTTATCTATGCCCTACACTCTCTTGAACTTATGAGCCTATATACAACTGCTATAGTTTTTGTTATTGGTGTTTCTATTCGTATTTTGGCTTATTATAAGAAATGGTCTATTCCATTAGTTTAATCCAAAGGTCGATAAACCCTAACATTTAAACTATCCTCTTCATCTCTTAGATACTGTGCATGAAGTTGACTCATTACCCCTTTTTCACAATAGAGCAGATACTCTTTATCTTTTGGTAACTTTTTAAACTCTGTTTTTAGTTTATGAAAAGGTATTTTTATGGTCTCGCAAATAGTCTCTATACACTGCTCTTCAGGGGTAATATCTATTACTGTATACTCCTCTTTTAGTTCAGATATGACCTCTATTGGACTCTGTGTTGTCACATCATCAATCACCTCATCTACATATATGGTCACTGCATCTTCTATCGCTTTGTCTAACACAGAGTAGTCAAAACGTTTTGCCTCTTTCTCCATTCGCTTAAATGAGCCATGAGTAATAGGATTTTTAGATATAACTCCACAATACTCAGGCATATTTTCAGCAAAATGTTTTGTTCCTATTTTTGTTGCCATTTTAATAATCTCAGGCTTGTCAACAGTTGCCAATGGACGAATGATGAGTTTTTGGCTCACTTGGTCTATGAGTGCTAAGTTTCGCAAGGTTTGGCTAGATACTTGTGCGATAGACTCACCTGTAACCAATGCATCTATCCCCATCTCATCGGCTATTTTTTCACTTGCCATTATCATCAGACGTTTTAGGGTAACTCCCATATAGGTCTCAGGTGTAGAGCGAAAAATCTCGGTTAGGACATCATCAAAAGGTACAGAGACTATCTTGACACGGTGAGATGCACCAAACTTGTTCCACAAATAAAATGATACTTGCTTAACTCCTATCTCATGGGCAATACCACCAAGATTAAAGAAAATATAGTGTGTCTTTAAGCCTCGTCTCATAGTCAAATAGGAGGCAACAGTAGAGTCAAATCCTCCTGACATCAAAGAGAGTACATCTCCTTGTGTTCCTATCGGGTAGCCACCTAACCCCTTGTATCTTTGGGTTATAATATTGAGCTGTTCATTAATTAGCTCGATTTTAATGGTAATTTCGGGCGTATGTAAATCAACACCTTTTGCCAAAGAGTTAGCCAACATATAGCCACCAACTGTGCGTTCTATCTCAGAGGAGTTAAAGATATGTTTTCCTGAGCGTTTGGCACGAACCACAAAGGTTTTATGAGCTATCTCATCTGCACAAATTTCACAAACTTTTCTTTTAATACTATCTAACTCCTCTATATCATCAAACTGCAAGGCTTCAAGTATCTGCTCCACCCCTGAGGTATTTAACAATCTCTCTCTAACTCTATCTACTACTTCAATAGGAGTTACCACCTCTAGTTTATCAGAAAACTTTCTAACCTTTATCTCACTGTTAATCTCCTCTAAGAGTTTTATAAGATTATTATAGAGTTGTCCTATCATCTCTCTTTTGGCAGATGAGCCTTTAACCATGATTTCAGGGAATAGTTTGATAATGAATTTTTGAGTTGTTACCGTAGTTTGCACGAGTATGACCTTATTTTTAGATAATAGACTTTTTGTAAAAACGTATTATAGCATATGATATAATACGTTTTAGTTCATATATTTTTGAAGGATTAAACCGTGCAATTATTAAAAAATTTTTTAGCTATTATTTTAGTTCAAATCATAACAGCTATCATGGTCTCTATGACATCTGTAAACCCAACACAAGGGGAGCTTATTCGTTTGGCTATTCCTCTTATATTTATCTCATTGATTGTAGCTTTTTGGCTCATGTCACTCTCAGCACACTCTCGTAAAAATTCGGAAGAGAAACTCAAACATACCTTTACAAAAGAGAGAGAAAAGATACAAATGAGTGCCGAAAAAGAGAAAATGAAAGTAGTAAAAGAGGCACAACAAGATATTGCAAGAGAAGCAAAAGTCACCTATGCCAAAGCCAATTTTAAAGTAGGTGCTGCTTTTGCAGGAACAATTGCAATAGGTGCATTATTTGTTTTTGCACAGATGGTAACAGTAGGACTATTGGCAATAACGGCCGCAGGTGGTGCAGCAGGTGGCTATTACTATAGAGGAAAACGTCTTGAAAATAAGAGACATGAAGAGCTTCCTATTATTGATGTTAAAGTAATTGAAAAGTAAGAAGATAAGCTATGATACCCAAAGATGTAAAACTACTAAGTTATGAAAAAATAGTTCAAGCCAAGACAAAACTAATGCTTGAAAATCCATACTTTGGAAGCTTAATAAGCTCACTAGAGTTACGGATAAATAACAACATCATAAACACACGAAACTTAGGTGATATCTTTGAGTATAATGATGAGTACTTAGAGGTATTAAGCATCAATGAGGTCTCTACACTTTTGGCAAATGCTGCGATGCATCAAGCCCTTTTTCACACAGAACGAGGGAAAGATAAAGTAAGCTCTGTTTGGTATCTAGCAAGTGATTATGCTATTAATGACCTCTTGGTAGATAATGGATTTATGTTAGCACCTATGGCAAACTATGCTTCTCGTTTTGAGATGCTTTATGCTGAACAGATTTATACTATTTTACTAGGAGAGTTGGATTTAGAAGAGAATGAAGAGCCACAAAATGAGCAAGAACAAGAGAGTGAGCAGATAGAAGAGCAGGATATACCCGAAGAGATTTTATCACAAGAGGAGTATGAGCTTATACTTGAACAGCTCAATATCAAGCTTGAAAAGCATGGTGATTTACCCAAAGGAGTAGAGCGTTTTATAACATCTAATAAAAAATCTCAAATCTCTTGGAGAGAGAATCTATATCGTTATGTAAATGTCCATTCCAAAAGTGATTACAGAATGTTTCCACCCTCTAAAAAACATCTATATCGTGGCATTGCCCTACCCTCTATCTATGGTGAAGAGCTAAAAATAGCCGTTGCCATTGATACCTCTGCTTCGATAGATGATGAGTTACTAAAAGTTTTTTTAGCAGAACTAGAGGAGATTATGCAACTCTTTACACACTATATGATTGAGCTTATTGAGTGTGATGCAGAGATACAAAATATTCAACAACTAACTCCACATGAACCTCTAAACTCAACATTTAAAGGGGGTGGAGGAACAGACTTTAGACCTGTTTTTGAACATTTAGAACAGAGCCATGAAGATTTTAAGTTTCTTATTTACTTCACTGATGGAAAAGGTACATTTCCAAAACATGAACCTTTTATAGACACATTGTGGGTGATGCCCTCTCAAACAGAAGAGAGTGTTCCTTTTGGCGAAGTTCTTATGCTCTCTACACCTTAAAAGTATACAAGGAAAAAAATGACCTACGAAACCAACGGAGAGCGAACAAAAGATTTCGTAAAAAATATAAAAACCTACTTTGACCAAGAGGATAACATTGTTATTTATGACAAAAGAAATATTATTAAAATAGTCGAGTTTGAGAACAGAAAATATGTAGTAAAATCCTTTAAGATACCTCATCTGCTCAATCAGTTTGTATATAGATTTTTTAGACAATCAAAAGCAAAACGCTCTTTTTTAAATACCATGCGACTTAAAATGATGGATATAAATACACCTGAACCTCTTGGTTATATAGAGTTTCCAACTCAATTTTTATTCAAAGAGAGTTTTTATATATCAGAACTGTTTGATTTTGATTTTGAGATACGAGCTGTTTTTTCTGATGAAAATTTTGAAGATAGAGATAATATTCTCAAAAAATTTATCGCCTTTACTCATAAACTACATCAAAAAAAGGTCTATCATATAGATTATTCTCCTGGAAATATTTTGGTTAAAAAGGTAAATGGTATCTATACCTTTTCTATCATAGATGTAAATCGTATGAAGTTTATAGAGTTTGATGATGATTTAAGAATGCAGAGTCTAGCCAAGCTTACCAATAATCAAGCAGATAATGAGTTCATGGTAAAGGAGTATGCTAGAGTTTCTAAGATTAATGAGTCTCTGCTTCTTGAAAAATTAAATATGTCACTTTCTAAACAGAGACAGTATCTTGATAATAAAAAGAGACTAAAAAGATTTAAAAATTAGTTACCCAGATAAAAAGAGCCATTTTCACTCTTGACAACAACAATTAAAAAACCTCAAACAGAATCTCTTTTAACTCATCTCTCATCTCTACTGAAAAGTTCTTCTTATTTGAGTAGACATAAAAGGGAACAGAGTTTGCCATAGAGGTTTTTAGCCTTTTTCTTACCGTTGATACCTCATCAATCACAATGGCTTTTTCACCATCATATAACAGAAAATTCTTCTCTATCCCAATAGACAAAGAGATGATAGAGTAAGCATAATACTCATCATCTTTGGAATACTTTTCCATTAGCTCCTCTAAGGCTTGTTCTAGTTTTTTTCGCTGTGAGCTAGAGATAGAGCCAAACTTCTCTCTAAACATATATCTCTCATCTTTTGTAAGTCCTAAGATATTATAAAACTCAGAGAGGTTCTTCCAATTGGCTTTAAAAAAATCTTTGCCAAAGAGTATATCTTCAAAGGCGGCTAGATAATAACGCTCTTGATAGGTCAAAGAGAGCTGATATTTGATTTTAAAATACTCTTTTTTGAAGAGAGTAATCAACCAATTTTCATCAAGTTGAGAGATGATATCTAGTCGTTTACTTGGATTATCATCTTGCAAAAATTTCCACATCATAGCAATAGTCTGATAGAGTTTTTTATCTTTTGGAGAGATAGAGAGATACTCATTTGCCAAAAATGTGATAACCTTTTCAAGTAGTGTGTCCAAACGGCTAATATTATGTGTAAAAAAGACCTTTTTGTATAGATTAAATCGACTCTCCAAGAGATGCTCTATATCATAAAGGGCTGTAGTTTGAAATGAGAGTTTAAACTCTTTTCTATCCTCTATCAAAATCGCTTCACGTGTGATGCGAAGCAGGTCAGAAGAGGTAGAGATATAGCCACTTGCAAGTAAATCACGGTTGATATAGTCGATACGGTCAGCATCTACAGTTGATGCGATAAATTGATGTAAAGTAGCATAGGAGAACTCATCTTTTACCACATCATCAAAGATATTTTTGACCATAATATAGTAGAGTTTTATAAGCTCACTACTGCTATCACTCTGTGGAGAAACTTCATGGTTAAATAGCATATCAAGATACTCATACCCTATGCTTTCATGCAAAACCATCTCTTCATTTTTAGTAATCTCTCTATAGAAACTAAGAAATTTTTTCTGCTCTTTGTTAGGCTTTTTAACCTTTTTAACGGAGAAGTAGAGTCGCTTTAGAGCATACTCTGTCTGATGTGAAAATGGCAAATGCCCCACATCATGAAGCAACCCTGCTAAACGCAAAGCTTGAAGCAAAACAAGATAGGTCACACTCTCTTTTTCATTCAGTGCCAAAGAGAAACCCATTAAAGTTCTATCTTTGATTTGTAATGACTTCAAATCTATCTCTAGGTTATGCGATTTGATGGTTTTTTTGATAGAGACTCTAGCCTGTTTTAGAAACTTACTCCGATTTTTAGAGGAGGCATTAATAAGTGAGTTTTTAAACATATGTGATGCCACGTGCATCGTACCAATAGAGTGAATATAACGTTTAGTAGTAATAGAAGGAAAAGCAAAATAGGCTAAAGCATTTTGGGAAACAAAGAGAAGCCGATTTACTATTTTGCTCTGTAAAAACTTCTCTTCTAGCCCTGAGTATGGAATATGTCCATAGACTGTATCATTGACTATTCTATTGGATTGCATGGTTGTTCCTAAAGTTTATAAATTATTTTTTTAATTATATAGGAGTTATCTTAACTTCTCTCCAATAAAACAAAAAGTAAAAACAGAATAATAGCAAACTCCACTATAAATCCAATCCGATAAAAATAGAGTGGGTCTCTCTCTATTAAACTCTTACTTTTATCAAAATAGGGTTTAACCTTAATAGGATTAGAAATT
>OBIK01000030.1_pt1 | contig 16872 bp, 17 predicted proteins | sample 1496171 | NCBI WGS metagenome assembly OBIK01 (sample SAMEA3367191, study PRJEB22510) | hydrothermal vent metagenome | biome: marine hydrothermal vent; material: sea water | place: Cayman Islands | collected 2012-01-19 | depth 2308 m | reverse complement strand
TAAAGTTGAGACAAAAGCAACAAGTTCAAATAAATATACATAGAATTAAGCAATCTATAATTTTTCATCATGTATAACCTAATTTCATCTCTCGGGGTGCTATTTACAAAAATAGCTGAGACAGCATAATGCTGGTCCGTTGAACTTGACCTGATTAATATCAGCGTAAGGAAGAGACTATATTTAATCTTCAACATATTTTTTTAGGGCATTTGGCTTTAGAAACATTTGTTTAACTTATTTATCTTCTTTTCCTTTAATTATAATATTTAAGGAATATACAATGACACAAAATTATAAAGAGACACTAACAACTTCAAATGAGCTTTTAACAAGAGAGCCATTTCCTGCTTCTACCAAGGTATATTTAGAGGGCGAAATTCATAAAGAGATTAGAGTACCTGTAAGAGAGATTTTACTTGGTAATGAATCAAAATTAAGAGTTTATGATACCTCTGGTCCTTATACTGACCCTAGCGTTGAGATTGATGTGGGAAATGGAATCCCTGCCATTAGAAAAAACTGGATTACTGGACGTGAAGACGTTGAAGAGTATGATGGTCGTATTATGGAGCCTGAGGATAATGGTCATACTACAGAAGAGCAACTAGACTATGTAACAGCTGGAGCAAAAGGGCTTGTAAGAACGCCACTTAGAGCCAAAAAAGGTAAAAATGTTTCTCAAATGTGGTATGCACGTCAAGGAATTATTACACCTGAAATGGAGTTTATTGCTATTCGTGAGAACCAAGATGCAGCGATGAATGAAGAGTATCTTCAAGATAAAGAGCGTGAAGCACGACTCAAAGGTGAAAACTTTGGAGCAAACCTTCCAGAGCAAATAACAGCTGAATTTGTAAGAAAAGAGGTAGCAGAGGGTCGTGCTGTTATCCCTTGTAATATTAACCACCCCGAAGTTGAGCCTATGATTATTGGTCGTAACTTTTTGGTTAAAGTAAATGCAAACATTGGTAACTCTGCTACCACTTCAAGTATCGCTGAAGAGGTTGAGAAAATGGTATGGTCAACTCGTTGGGGTGGAGATACTGTTATGGATTTATCGACAGGTAAGAACATTCATACCACAAGAGATTGGATTTTACGTAACTCTCCTGTACCTATTGGAACTGTGCCTATCTACCAAGCGTTAGAAAAAGTAAACGGTATTGCAGAAGATTTGACATGGGAAGTGTTCCGTGATACACTCATCGAACAAGCAGAACAAGGGGTAGACTACTTTACCATTCACGCAGGACTGCTTTTACACCATGTACCAATGACGGCTAAACGTGTAACAGGAATCGTATCTCGTGGTGGAGCTATTATGGCAAAATGGATGATTCATCACCACAAAGAGAACTTCTTGAACACACACTTTGAAGATATTTGTGAGATTATGAAAACTTACGATGTAACCTTCTCATTAGGTGATGGTTTACGCCCAGGGTCAGGTGCTGATGCCAACGATGAAGCACAATTTGCAGAGCTTAAAGAGCTTGGTCGTTTAACAAAAATAGCATGGAAACATGATGTACAAACCATCATAGAAGGTCCAGGTCACGTGCCAATGCACCTCATCAAAGAGAATATGGAAAAACAGCTAGAGTGGTGTGATGAAGCTCCGTTCTATACACTTGGACCCCTAACTACAGATATCGCCCCTGGTTATGACCACTTCACATCAGGAATTGGTGCTGCTATGATTGGTTGGTACGGATGTGCGATGCTCTGTTATGTAACACCAAAAGAACACCTTGGACTACCTAATAGAGAAGATGTAAAAGAGGGACTTATTACCTATAAAATCGCAGCCCACGCTGCCGATGTTGCCAAAGGACACCCAGGGGCAAGAGCAAGAGATGATGCAATGAGTTTGGCAAGATTTGAGTTTAGATGGGTTGACCAGTTTAACATTGGTCTTGACCCTGAGAGAGCTAGAGAGTATCATGATGAGACCATGCCTATGGAGGCTGCAAAAGTAGCACACTTCTGTTCTATGTGTGGACCAAAGTTCTGTTCTATGAAAATTTCTACTGAGGTTAGAGAGTATGCAGATGAATTGGGTACAGATATAGAGACAGCCAAACAAAAAGGTATGGATGAGATGTCTATGAAATTTGAAGAGATGGGAAGTGAAGTTTATATTGAAGCTGAGAAATTAGAGAAAGCCTAACTACAAATAAATTGAACGAGAAAAATAGTAAGTATCATTAAAAGGGAAAAAATGAACATAGCAATCGTAGGTATAGGTCTAGTAGGAAGAGTTTTGGCTCTTAATCTTCTAAGAGATGGTCACACCCTAACACTCTTTGACAAAGATAGCAAAGAGGGAGTACACGCAGCAGGTTTTACAGCAGCTGGGATGTTAGCCCCTTTTGCAGAGCTAGAGACAGCTGAATCAGTCATTTTTGATTTGGGGAAACGCTCTATGGAGCTATGGAAACCTCTTTTAAAAGATGCAGGAGTCTATGATGGATTGCAAACAGAGGGAACAATTATCACAGCCCACCCTCAAGATATGCCTGAGCTTGAACATTTTATCACCTCACTTCAAAATAAAGTAGAAGAGGCAAAAGATATTAAGCTACTAAATTCTCAAGAGTTATCAGACATTGAACCTGAACTTGGTCACCATACCCAAGCCTTTTTTCTAAAAGATGAAGGACAAGTAGATTCACAACGTTTTATGGCATTTTCAACCAACTATTTTGATTCAATGTCACAGATAACTTGGAGAGAACATACCCCTGTAGAGAGATTAGAAGCAGGTAAAGTGCATCTCAAAGATAGCATAGAGAAGTATGATTGGGTTTTTGATACTCGTGGATTGGGTGCAAAAGAGCATTTTTCTGATTTGCGTGGGGTTAGAGGTGAGGTGATTTGGCTAGAGTCAAACGATATCAATATCACTCGCCCTACCCGTCTGCTTCACCCACGATATAAAATCTATATTGTTCCTCGTGAGAATGGGTGTGAGGGGATTGAGCTTGAGTATTGCAAAGATTGTAAAATCGCACAGACAAGTGGCTCAAAACGTTATATTATCGGTGCTAGTGAGATAGAGAGTGAAGATACAAGTCCTATTTCAGTCCGTTCCTCTTTGGAACTTTTATCTGCTGTCTTTACCGTTCACCCCAACTTTGGAGAGGCACGAGTGGTCAACAGTGAAACCAACTGTCGCCCTGCATTTAGTGACAATCTACCAAGAATTGAAAACTCTGAGGGGTTAACACGGATAAATGGACTCTATCGACATGGATATCTGTTAGCACCTGCGATTGTGGAGAAAGCATTAAACGAAGGAATAAGAAGATGAAAATATCTGTAAATGGTGAGATAAAAGAGTTTGATATAGACAATCTAACTGTCAAAAAACTATTAGAAGAGCTAAAGTACGGCAAAGGCATCGCTGTAGCACTCAATGAAACCTTTATTTTAAAAACAAAATATGAAGAGACAACAATTAATGATGGTGATAGAGTAGATATTCTCTCACCTGTCCAAGGGGGATGAGTTAATGAATAGTGAAAAGTTAAAAATGGAAAATGATATTTGGGAGATAGAGGGGAAAAGATTTGAGAGTAGATTGATGATAGGCTCGGCTCTCTACCCATCACCTGAAATCATGAAAAATGCCATAAAAGCATCAGGCTCACAGATAGTCACCGTGGCACTTCGCCGTCAATCAGCAGGAGAGCAAGGAAGCAACCCTTTTTGGGACATTATTAAAGAGTTAGGCGTAACCGTCCTACCAAACACAGCAGGGTGTCACACAGCCAAAGAGGCGATTACCACGGCAATGATGGCAAGAGAAGTATTTCAAACCGATTGGATAAAACTAGAGGTGATAGGCAATCAATACAACCTACAACCCGACCCTTTTGCACTTGTCGAAGCGACCAAAGTTTTAATAGATGATGGGTTTAGAGTCTTGCCCTATATGACAGATGATTTAGTCTTGGCTCAACGACTAGCAGATATTGGGTGTACCACACTCATGCCGTGGGGTTCGCCTATCGGAAGTGGTAGAGGACTTATGAACCCTTATAACCTAAAAGTAATTCGTAAACAGTTCCCCGACCTAAATTTAATTGTAGATGCAGGAATAGGAAAACCATCAGACGCAATAGAGGCGATGGAGCTTGGATTTGATGGTGTACTTCTAAACTCAGCCGTTGCCTTGGCACAAGAGCCTGTGATGATGGGTGAGGCGTTTAAATATGCTGTCCATGCAGGACGGTTATCTTATGAAGCAGGAGCGATGCAGACTCGTGATATGGCTTCTCCATCTACTCCTACTGTTGGGACTCCATTTTGGCATCAGTTTAAGTAAATATTAAAATAATATAAAAATATACCCAAAATTATATTTTTATATAAAAAAAGAGCAACTTAAACTGCTAAAAACAAGGTTTAAAAGAGATGAACTGGGATTAAATGATAAACTAATCGTCATAGGATAGAGATATACTCCTCATACAAAAAATAAGGAAAAAAATGAAATTCAAAAACTGTGGCACAACCCCACTTGGCATCTACCCTGTAGTAGATAGAACTGATAAACTAGAACCACTCTATAAGTGTGGTATAACAACCTCTCAACTTCGAGTTAAAGATTTAAAAGATAATGAGTTAGAGAATGAGATAATCGAGGCGATTAAAATATCTGAGCAGTATAATGCACGACTTTTTGTTAATGACTATTGGGAGTTGGCGATTAAACATGGGGCTTATGGTATTCATTTGGGGCAAGAGGATATTTTAGAAGCTGATATTAAAGCGATTTATGAGGCTGGTATTCGGCTTGGGATTAGTACCCATACGAGAGATGAGATAAAAATCGCTTTGGATATTGAGCCTTCTTATGTGGCGATTGGTCCTATATATGAGACACAGACCAAGAAGATGGTCTACTCTCCTGTGGGTATCCCTCGGCTTAAAGAGTGGGCGAAGATGGTGGATTATCCTATTGTGGCTATTGCAGGGATAAAGGTGCATAATCTTAAAGAGGTACTAGATAGTAATGCTGTTAATGGAGTGGCGATGATTACTGGGGTTCTTGAAGATGGTAAGGTATCAGAAAAGAAGACAAAAGAGTTGATAGAGATATTTGAAAATAAATTTCAGTTTAATTTAAAATTATAAAAATATAAACAAAGTAATAACATAAAAAATTAAGTAATATCATAAAAAAATATAAAAAAGTATTTGTAAAAAAAAACTTAACAAATTAAAGTGTTACAAAAGGTTACTTGATATATAATCAGTCTATAAATTTAGAATTAGGACGGATATTGCAAGATATTACACTCATACTTTTAGGTGCAGGGTCAGCTTCACGATTTAAACTACCACCTAAAAAACAATGGTTATGGAGCGAAAACCAACCTCTTTGGCTCAAAGTTGCTAATGATTTTCAAAACCTATATACCTTTTCAAGCACCATAATAGTATCATCTAAAGATGATATTAAATCAATGTCAAATTTTGCAGAGTTTACTTTTGTTGAGGGTGGGTCTACACGACAAGCCTCTTTGAAAAATGCACTGGAAAAAGTTACCACTCCCTTTGTTTTGGTTTCAGATATTGCTAGATGTTGCCTTGATAAAGAGATGATAACAGGTATAATATTAGCAAAAAAAAACAATAGTTGTGTAGTTCCTACACTTAATGCAACTGATACACTCTACTTTAAGGAAACTCCGATAGAAAGGGATAATGTCAAAATTATTCAAACACCTCAACTCTCTTGTAGTAGCACACTTAAGAAAGCACTTACTACTGAAAAGGAGTTTACAGATGATAGTTCAGCTATCGCTTCACAAGGAGGTGAGATAATTTTTGTAGAGGGTTCGACCAAAGCACATAAATTAACTACTATTGATGACCTCTCTAAACTACCCTGTTTAGAGAAGCCATCAACAAAGGCATTGATAGGGTTTGGTATAGATATTCACCCTTTTGAAAATGGGAAAAAAATGATGCTTTGTGGTGTAGAGATTGATTCACCTTTTGGGTTCAAGGCACATAGCGATGGAGATGTTGCTATTCATGCTCTTATAGATGCCCTACTTGGTGCAGCAGGATTGGGTGATATAGGTGAGTTTTATCCTGATACATCAGATGAGTATGAGGGAGTAGATTCATCAGAACTTCTTAAGGATACCGTTCAACGACTTAGTGATTTTGGTTATATTATTGGGAATATTGACCTAACTATAGTCGCTCAAACTCCTAGACTACTAAACTACAAAAGAGATATGCGTTTTAACTTAGCTAGATTGCTAAATTTAACCCCTAATCTTGTCAATATTAAGGCTACTACTGCTGAAAAACTTGGCTGGATAGGACGAAAAGAAGGCGTTGCTGTTGAAGCAGTTGCTACTTTATACTATTATGACTGGACACAATAATGAAGATTACCATTATAGAAAATGAGCTATATTTAGCACAAAGTATATCAAGCAAACTAGGACAATCTGGTTATGAGACAGAGGTCTACTCCTCCATTAAAGAGGCGATGGAGACAAGTACAGGTGATGCATACTTGTTATCCACAAATCTACCAGGACAAAACTTTAATCCACTTATTACTAAGTATAGAGAGAAGATTATTATTTTGATGGTTAGCTATATTAATAATGATACAGTTGCCTCACCTCTTAAACTTGGTGCAAATGATTATATTGTCAAACCATTTATGATAGAGGAGCTTCAACGTAAAATTGAACACTATAAAGAGTTTCAAACACTCAAAAAGTATAAAAACTTATACAAAGAGTATAGTGAGTATCTGCTAAATGACATTAGTATTATAGATGATATCAAAACAGTAAAAACTCCTCTTGTAATTTTTACCAACTACATCAAACTGGTGGACAAACTTGCATTTGAATATGCAAAAAATAAAAATAGAGTTTTGGTATTTGTTCCTCTTGCTATGAGAAACTGGAAAGATAAAATAGAGAACTCTAATCCTAAACATATCTTATATATCTCAGAGCTACAGACACTTAAAAAAGCCGAGAGAGACCAACTATTTAGGCTTATTGAGAATAGAGAGTTTATTGTCTCAACAACAACCGATATAGAGACTCCATTTACAACTGTTGAGATTAATACAGACAATAAGCTCTATGACCAAAATGAGATTTTAACAATTGATGAATATGTTAAGTTTATAGTTAACAGTTTTCAGTATCAATTCCCCGATACAGAACTCTCTAAAAAGCTTGGAATTTCAAGAAAAAGTTTATGGGAAAAAAGGAAAAAATATGGTATATTTAAGAAAAAATAAACAACTCTATATAGATGCAGAAGCACTATCCACGTTAGCACTAGTACAAGAGGGTTTATTAGCTCCAATCTCAAAACTTATGAATGAAAAAGAGGCAAAAGAGGTACGTGAAACCAAAATGTACAAAGGGGTACTATTTCCTTTTGCTTTTATTCTGACCCCTAGTGGTAGAACCAATGAGAGTGTACTCAAAAGTTTAGAAAAAGGTGAGGTAGTAGAGCTAGTTACAGAGGGTAAAGTTATGGGTGAATTGATAGTAGAAGAGACCTTTTACATCAACCCTGATGACCGTTTAAAATGTATTTTTGGTACAGCAGACAAGTCTCACCCTGGTGTTAAAAAGACCATAAAACGATTAGGAAATATTGCCGTAACAGGAGAGTATAAAGTGGAGTATCCACTTATATCAAGCTCAAAAAGAGTGGTAAAAGAGAAAATCAAAGAGACAGGTGCTAAAAAAGTATCTGCTTTAATGTTAACAGCCAATCCTATTAATAGAGTTCATGAGCGTACTATAAGACAAGCGATTGACCAATCTGATTTGGTGGTTATATTCTTGCTCAAACCATTTAATACTGATACTCTACGTTATGATATTCGTCAAGATGCAGTTCAAACTGTTGTTGACAACTTTTTAACTGCAAATAAAGTGATTATTGTGCCACTGGAGAACTCTTATATCTTTTCAGGTTACAATGAGCTTGTTTTAGATGCCTTGGTTGCTAAAAATTATGGTTGTAATCGTCTGATTATCGGTAAAAACCATGCAGGGCTTGGTCTTCTATATGATCATGATGAAGAGAATTCTATCTTTGATGTCTCAGAGGATATTAAGATTGAGATTAGTACTATAGAGCCTCATGTTTATTGTAATAATTGTCGTAGTTTAGTAAGCACTAAAACCTGTCCACATGGTCAACACAATCATGTTCACTACCACTCTGCTTCTATTCTTGATCTCATGAAAGAGGGTCTACTTCCTCCATCTATATTGGTAAGAAGAGAGGTATCAGCTAGTATCATTAGTGCATTGTATCCCGATAGATTTAAGAGACTTCAAGCTCTATATGATGCCTTGATGCCAAATGATGGACTTATAGAAGAGCATAGTGAAGAGGATTTCTATATTAAACTTATGGGTCTATATCAAACCTCATCACTAACATAAATTTATATAATATAAAAAGAGGAAAAAATGGATTTAAATAGATTTTTTATCACCTTTGGAGGGACAGGACTCTCTCCAAAAGCTCCAGGTACAGTTGGAAGTTTCGCAGCTCTTATTGTTGGGCTTCTCATACTACAAGTTGTTCCTATGGAGACTTTTTTCATGATTACCCTTGCCATCACCGTTGTTGGTATTTTTGAGATTAATAAATATGAGGCAAAAACAGGCTCTCATGATGACAAAAGTATTGTAATTGACGAGGTATCTGGAATGTGGATAACCCTACTTTTTGCACTCTCCACGGCCCAGACACTTAGCTATACTTATGTTTATGAGATAGCTGTTATATCCAGTTTTGCAACCTTTAGGCTCTTTGATATCTGGAAACCCTCGACCATCGGTAAAATTGATAGAGATGTAAAAGGTGGATTAGGCGTAATGGGAGATGATATCTTAGCAGGTGCAGCCGCTGGACTACTTACAATTTTACTTCTTTTAGGATTGGCAAAGGTACTATAATGAATATTTGGAAATATGAAGAGCAAAAAGAGAGTCACCGATTGGTCAAACTATATAAAGAAGACCATGGAGAGGGCAAACTTATGGGAGATATGAGTGAAGAGAGTATTAAAGAACTTATATTAGAGATTAAACCAGATATCAAAGTAGACCAAGCCTATGGAACATTGGTCTATTTTGGACTATTACCTATTTTAGTTATTAATAAAAAATAGAGAAGCCTATCGTAAAAGTCGCAACAGACAATGTAAGATAATTTTACGATACTCTTCAATCATCTCAGGGCTTGGCTCTTCGCCCTTTCTTAGCTTGATATGTAGTTTTTCAAGCTTTTTACGTGTCTCACTATTGATAATCTGCTCTGTAAAAAACTCTTCATCTTCAAGCTCTACATCTTCTCGTAAAGCGTGAGAACGTTTAGCAATGACTGATGTGTGATACAAAGAGCGTCCTAGTAAAATATAGGGAAAGTTAAGATTTTTCATAGGTCCAATAGTAAGCTCTCTTTTTCCTAAGTTTTGTCCTAGTATTTTCACCTCATAGAGATTATCAAATCCTAATCTTGCACCAACACCACCTACTATACCACCAATCATAGATGCTAAAAATAGAGTATGTCCACCAAATGCCATATCAATACTCAAACCACCAACAGCCCCTGCTGATGCCCCTGTGATAATTAGCTCATTTTCACTAAGACCAAAGATAGAAGCACTCTCTTTTGAGAAGAGTCCAACATCTTCAAAAACCACCAAGTTCTCAATTTTATCAATACTGCGATGATTCCAAATAAACTCTATCTCTTTCTCTAGTTTTTTCTCAAACTCAATACTCTCTTGACGATACCTCTCTTTTGCACTATCTTTCTCCTCCTTAGTCGCTTTTTCACCTTTGATTTTTGCAATATATACATAGGAGAGAGTTTTTTGCATATTATTAACAATGGCATCAACACTATGCTCTACCTTTTGCTGATGTAGGTCACCTAAAATAGCAATAGCCACTTTTATTGATGTAGTCCACTCCTCTTTTAGTTGTGCCATACTCTCTAGTAGTCCCATGTGGTCACTAAATGTTGCCGTAATTGGATTAAAAGTTCTCACCAATCGAAAATACTGACCCAGTGCCATCTTCCAATCATCTCTATAATCTTCATCTCCAATAAGGTTCAAAATAGCCATAGAGGGTTGACCCGTCCAGCGAAGTATCTCCATCTCCACCTCATACTCAGGTCCATAGGGTTTAGAGGCATCAACCACATAGATAATCCCTGCTCCATCAATAATTGGTTCTAGTAGCTCTATCTCGTCATGATAGCGTTTATCTTCTCGATGCTCATCAATAAATTGACGTACAAGATTAGGTCTTTTATCTGCTGAAACAGGCTCTTTATCTTTTAACCATGATAAAATACGTCTTGCTCGTTGAAACCCTGGGGTATCAAAAAGCTCATAAACTACTCTGCCATCTACTGTTAAAGGAAAACCACGCTTGATCTGTGTTGTTCCTGGGGTATCACCTATCTGTACAGAATCATCTAATGCCAAAGAGGAGACAATTGAGCTTTTACCTTTGTTGGGGTGTCCTACCACTGCAAATTTTGGATAATCATTTTCGCTTTTTTTTACATTAATCATCAATAACCCACACTTTTTCTGATTTTAAACTCTGTATTTTTCGTTTCCATACAGAAATATCTTTCTCATCACTCTCATAGTATCTACCAACTGTACCAAGTGGGTAAATTTCAATAGACTTTATTTTTTTATTTTCAAGTAATAACTCTAAAAAATCTACAAAATCCATAGTAGGAGGCTCCCATGACTTAACATAAAGAAGTACCATTTTGGTAGCCTTTTTTGCCTCATCTTCATCCTCTTTAAAACTACTATTTCCACCAACTGATGAGAAATTTGAAGATTTTATCTCTTTACTATCATTGGCTAGAAGTATCTCATCTTTTGAAAAATTCCAACCCAAAATATTTTGATATGACCGACTAACATAGTGTTTTACTTGAAGATTGTTCTCCTCTATAATCTCCAAATGCTTCTCTACTTGCAAAGCCTCTGTTGATACAAATGCTGTTTTGAACTCTCTAAGAAGTATCGCTACACCATCAAGAATCAAAAGCTCTTTTTTTAAGCTCCTTTTGTAACCCACATACGCCAACAACCAAAACAGAAGACGCAGCCCAATAGCATAAAAGAGTGTTGCCATAGCAAGAAATTGCCACCAACCACCAAGATAATTGGCATTGGCTATTAAATCTTTATCTAATTTTTCACCCAATCTAAAATATTGGCTCATCTCTACTAGCTCTAAACTTGGAACTGCTGAGGGGACAATATCTCTCCAAAATATCGCAATATTTGAGACAAAAGAGTGAAATGAGGTAGCAGATATATCAAGCGTTGTACTCCACCCAAAAGCGATATCTTTTACAACTACCACAAACATAAGTGCCAAAACCAATCCAATAGAGAAGAGCAAAGAGATACGCTGTAGACGCTCTATCATCATCCATTTGGTCAATTCATCAGGAAGAAGCATCTTTTTGGCAAAACTTTTTTTATTTTCAAATGGTAAAAAAGAGACTAGTTTATCAAACCAATGGAGTGATAAAAAAAGAGAAAAAAATTCAGCTACGCCACCCCTACTAAACATCGTAAAAAGAGAGAAAAGCATAGATATAAGAGGAACAACCATCGCAAAAAAAAGATAGTAGGTGATATTGACAGGGGCATTTCCACTATAACTAAGAAGCCCAAGTCCTGTTAAAAACCCCATAAGTAAAAAAATAAATGCTAAAAGTTGTGTAGTCTTACCAAGATAAGAGACAAATCCCTTTGAGTTCAAAGTTTGGGTCAGATGAAAACGATGCTCTTTAGCCCACAGAAGAAGCAGCTCTATAGGCTTTTTTTCAAGAGATTTATGCTTTAGTGCAAAAATACGATTCTCCTCATGGCTACCACGATAAACTTCGAGTAACTGAGAAAAATCCAGATAGGAGGTGATAGATAAGCGATTGGTTTTCGTTTGCATAAATTACTTTATATTTTTTCTTGAATTATACGCATATTGTGCTTAATAAACTACTAATTTTTAGGATAAGCCAACCACAAAGCTTCATACAACTCATTAGGTGTAATATCGTATCTATTGCTCAAAAAATTTTGCATTACCACATTATCCTCTTGCCCATTCCAAGTTTTAATATAAGAGCCATCTTTGTATCCATTCTCTTGACGAAATTTATTTAAAATATTTTTACCAATATAAAGGGCATAGAGAGTTGAGAGGTTAAGTCCAAGTTTAGAGGTTACTTCTAAAAAGCTGTTGATAAGTTGGTCGATATCATCAGAACAAAAGAGAACTCGCATCATCTCCTCTACTAGTGCAATCTGCTCGTAACTATCTAGTTCACTATCTTTTGGATTTTCTAAGTTTTTATAACTCTGCATTGCCATGATATTTTGGCTTAACTCCTCTATGTTTCCTAAATTATTTACTTTATATAGACGCAATGCTTCGGACATTACAAAGTGCCAAATATCAACAAGCTCTATTTTAATATTCTCATAATCAGGCTTGGCATCTATATTTTTCCAATGTTTCCAAGGATAAGACTCAATCAACTCAGCCGCTTCCAGATAGATGCATCGTCTCCAATCTATTTTTTTACCATTTTTAGTTATTCCCTCTTCCCAATTCTCTCCATTGGTAGCATCATTTAGCTGTTGTTGTAGCTCTAGCATTTGTAAAATTTGACTCATTTTATCCCTTTTTTATTTATTATATCTGCAACATTTTTAGAGCTACCATGACCCAAATATGCTCTTAACTCTTTGGCTTTTTGTGTAAAAATATCTCTATTGGTCTCATGGTACTCTTTAAGTAAATTCTCTACAGTAACACTCTCTTGAAGTAACTCGTTATGTAAGGTTGTATTGTTATAGTTGGTCAAGATAATATTAGCAAGTCCGACCTGTGTAATACCCAATATTTTAGTACCTACAAAAAAATCAAACTTCTTGGCGATATAGCTTAAAGTAAATGGTGTACCAATAAGTGCAGCTTCAAGTGTCGCCGTACCCGAACAGATAAATGCAAACTCTGACTTGGCTAACGCTTGATGTGTATCTCTTGAAATCTCAAACTCTGAAATATCTCCATATAACTCTTTGATTTTATCATCAGTAAATATTTTTGGAATAATCAAAATAGCTTTTTTATCAGAAAATCTTTTACGTACCTCTTTAAAAATAGGAAGAAGTTTAGATATTTCACTTTTTCTACTCCCTGGCATAAAGGCTATGATGTTACTATTTTTATTATGCTTTATGGATATCTCATCAAGTAGAGGGTGACCAATATATTTAGCTTTTGATTGATAGAAGTCAACCTCAAATGGTAAAACCCCCAAAAGATGGTCACAATACTGCTCTAATTTTTTAGCACGTTTTGGACGACTTGCCCATATTTGAGGTAAGATATAGTAGATTATCTCTTTGTTGGGGTAGGCAGTTTTTAGTTTTTTAGCAAGTGGTAGATTAAATCCAGATGCGTCCATCAGTAGGATTTTGTCAGCATTTTTTGCCAACTCTACCATCTCATCAGCTACTTTAAAAAACCATCTAAGTTTTTTGATGGCATCAACAACACCCATAATTGCCATCTCATTGGTATCGTAAAGAGGTTTTCCCAACTCTTTACTAAAGATACCCAATAACTCAATATTTTTCGTATGTTTCAAAACCTCTTTTAGATGAAGATTTGAAGATGGTTCATGAGCAGAGACAAGAATTTTCATCTATGTTATAGATTATCCAAATTTTAGACCAGCAAAGAAACCAGCAACTGCACCTACACCTGAACTTGGTTGCATATTTGAAAGCCTATCTTTTAGCATACCTGTCAAGCCTTTAAATGAATCAACACCTTGTGAAACACCTGCTTCTAGGGATTTTTCATCAACTGTCGAGATACCTTGTGACTCCATTACAAAAAGAATAACAAGTCCTAAACCTACAAATAGCAGAAGAAATTTAAAAAACTTTTTCATAAAGTATCCAATTGCTAAACCAATAACAAAATGTGTTCCCATCTCCAAAAAAGGAAAGGCTGCTGCATCTCCTGCTGTTGATGTTGCTGATGATGTCTGTGAATTTACTGCGTACTCTTCATTCATTACTATTTACCTTATAAATTAATTTAGAGATTATATCTTAATTTCGTGTATTAATCAGCATCACCAATCAATACATCACATAAATCAAAATGGTTGTGTGTCATTAGGTGAACTTTTGGGTGAAGTTTCAATATATCATCAAATAGTGTTTTTGATAGAGCAAATCCAACCTCTTGTTCTTTTTCTACTCCATCCATTGCTGCTAGATTCATATCATCTATAATCTCTTTTGGCACAGTAATTCCTGGAACTTTATCAGAGATAAAGTTTGCCGTTTTGGCACGTACCACAGGAAATTGACCCAAGATAAGCTCTGCCTCTTTTGCCGTATCTCTTACACTCTCATGTTTACACTCTTCAAAAATCTCTAATAACTCTTTGGCATTCTCCAAATTATAAACAGGTTGAGTGATAATACCTCTAGCTCCATAGTTTAACTTCTTTAAAATTTTCTTTTTAAGTCGGCTCATATCTTTGGAATAAGCATTAGCAACTGCAAAAGGGTAGATGGGCTTTGGCTTTGGATTAAGCTCTTTATTTGAGTAAGAGAACCCATTATTTAGCTTATAGATAATACTCAAAAGCAGAGTAGAATCACGCTCCAAAACCCCTTTGACTTCGGGTTGGTCAGAGAACTTAGCAGGGTCACCCGTAAGAGCCAAGATACAACGCAAATCAAAATCATTTGCCCCCAAAAGGGTAGATTGCAAAGAGAGCTTATTTTTATCTCTCATGCTCATGGTTGCTATCACAGGCTTTTCAAATATTTGTTGTACTTGAATAGCAGAGAGTACAGATGACATTTTTAGCTTGGCAAGAGGGTTGTCTGTTACAGAGAACCCTGCCACTCTTTCATGAAGTTTTAGTTTTCTTATCTTCTCAATAACAGGTGCAATAGATGCCCCATGAGGTGGTGTTATCTCTATGGTAATAAAGGGTTGGTTGCTATGAAGTTTTTTACAAAATTTTTCAAACATATATTTTATTTTAATCCTAACAAGTAATTGGCTAGAATTCTACCAAAATTTAACATAGAGATTGGTTTTAAAGCCTCAAAGCCAGACCCCATTTCTTATAAAATAACTAAAAACATATCCACTAACCAAAAACACATAAAGTATATTAAATATAAAAGAGAGTTTAACCCCTCTCTCTCCATCTTCCCCCAACAGCTTAACCACCCCCACTCTCATACCATAAAAAGTCCCTAAAAATAGTAATCCATAAAGCATATACCCCACATAGTAGTAATCACTCTGCAAAAAACAGAACGGACAGTGGTGTGTCGGCAACTCATAGATATAAGTTCCAAAAAACTGTATCAGACTAATAAGAGCCACGATAATAAAACTTAAATTGGCAATAGCAAAAAGATAACTCTGTTTTATAAAATAAAAAAGCCCCATCAACAAAAAGTTCCCATAAAAGAGCATCAACAACAGAGTGGTATCAATAGAAAATATCCCTGCAATAGCCGAAGTAGAAGAGCTAGAGTATAGCGTCCCACAACAACTCACCATCTTGTCAATATCAATAGAGCCAAACATCACACCCTCTAACACTATCTCTGCCACCAAAAAGAGAAAAGCCAAGATAAAAAATTCAAATTTTAATTTTGTATAGGGAAGATTAGGGCTTTTGATATCCAAATAGTGCAAGGTGAGCCAAAACCCAAAAAGATAGAGATTTACAAGTTTTAATATAAGCAAATACGACCCATAATCCGTAGCATCAACCACCCCTGCCCCACACATCGCCCCTGTTAGTAGTGTTGAGATTTTATCAAGGGTAAAGATAAAAAAGAGAAAAAGAGGCAACTTAATAGCAAAAATATATTTGATAATCGTAGCAGACAGATAGCTCTGCTTCTCTAACCCATACTGCTCTTGTGTCGTAGCACTCATATCCCATTTGATAAAAATCCTAACAGACAGCACAAATGCCACCAATGAAAAGAGTAAAAAAATACTATTAAGTATCAGTATCGCCAAAACCTCAGGAGCTAACATCATAAAATTTTACCACTTTTCATCTCTACTATTCTATCCACCATATCAAGCTCAAAAAAGAGTGGGTCATGAGTTGCTACCACAATCGTCTTGCCACTAGATTTAAGACCTCGAAGCATCTCTATAAAATCCAAAGAGAGTTTCTCATCCAAATTGGCAGTAGGCTCATCAGCTATCACTATCTTAGGGTCATTGATAATCGCCCGAGCAATAGCTACCCTCTGTTGCTCCCCACCTGAAAGATTTCGCACCATCGTACTCTTCTTATCCACAATATCAAAAATCTCCATCACCCTATCAAGCTTGGCTCTAGCCTCATCTTCATTAGGATTAGTAGGCACAAGAGGAAGCAAGATATTCTCCTCGACACTAAGCGTAGGAATTAGATTATACTTCTGAAAAATAAACCCTATACTCCTCTGCCGATAATCAGAAGCAAAGTTATCAGGAAGCTTAGAGACCCTCTGCCCATCCACAATCACCTCACCTGTGGTCGGTTTAGTCAAAGAGGCGATAAGTGAGAGAACAGTACTCTTCCCACTTCCACTTACCCCTTTTAGAACCACTAGCTCACCCTCTTTGATGTTCAGATTTATGTTATCCAAGGCTGTTACGCTGTTGTTTTTGTTTATCTCGTATATTTTTGTTGTGTTTTTTAAGGTTATCATTTTTGCTCTCTTAACTATAT
>OBIK01000029.1_pt1 | contig 17078 bp, 16 predicted proteins | sample 1496171 | NCBI WGS metagenome assembly OBIK01 (sample SAMEA3367191, study PRJEB22510) | hydrothermal vent metagenome | biome: marine hydrothermal vent; material: sea water | place: Cayman Islands | collected 2012-01-19 | depth 2308 m | reverse complement strand
TTACTTTATGGGTGTGGGGTTTATTTGTAGGAGTTTGGATGTTTGAAATTATTATGTATAGATTAGGGCAACTACGAGGGATTGCCCCTGCTTGAATATTGTAAATAGGAGTAGAGTTAAAAATTAATTAAATCTGGATAGCTAATTTATTTATTATTTTTATGCTAAAATAGTGTCCAAAATTAAATCTTAAGTAAGAATTGAGTAAAATGAACAAAATTGAAAATCTATCAGAGTTTGCAAACAAAAGATATGGTCAGAATTTTTTAAAAAATGACGCGATTATAAAACGGATCATCCAATCGATTCCCAACGACAACCTGCGTGTTGCAGAAATTGGGCCTGGGTTAGGTGATTTAACCAGAGAGCTAATTGTAGCTCGAAATGTCACAGCATTTGAGGTTGATAAGAGATTATGTGAACATCTAAAGAGTAGATTTAGTGACGCACTCCACACGGCGACATTGACTATAAACTGTGGTGATGTGCTAGAGTGTTGGGAAGAGGGGTCACTACTAGATGAAAGTTATCATCTAGTGGCAAATCTTCCTTACTATATAGCTACCAATATTATCTTGAAAGCATTAAAAGATAAGCATTGCCAATCAGTATTGGTAATGGTTCAAAAAGAGGTTGCAGAAAAATTTTCTGCACAATCAGGGGAGAAAGCTTTTTCGGGGCTTTCTGTGCTTACTCAAACTGTTGGGTTTGGTGAGCTACTATTTGATGTGGGGGCAGAGAATTTTGTTCCTCCACCAAAGGTGACCTCTTCTATTCTTTTAATAAGAAAAAACCGTAGTGAAGATAATCAAGGTTTTGAAGATTTTTTAAAGATTGCATTTAGGCAACCTCGTAAAAAACTTTCAAAGAACTTGATAGCTCATTATGACAAAGATAAAGTTGAAACACTACTCCAAGAGTTGGAAGTGAGTCCAACCATTCGACCTCATGAAGCTGAGACATCTATGTATCATCACTTATATAATGAATTAAACAAGGATAATATAGATGGAAGAGAAGAAAGAAATAGAAAAAAAGCAAAGTCAAAGTCAAGAGAACGAAACGAACAGCACTCCTCAAAATAGTAATGAGAGCAAACCAAGAAGAGATAGACCTGCCCGACCAAAAAGAGCAGGAAATCCTCATAGAAGACCAAAAACAGCAGCACAACCTGTAGATGGAAATGCTCTAGTTGAACCAAAAGAGGTAGATGGAAATGTCCATACACCTGAACAAAATATTGATGGTAATAAAAAAGAGAACACGCAACGTCCAAAGCCAAAGTCAAAACCAAAGCCTCATAGTAATCAAAAAAGAGCTGAGCATAAGAAATCTGAATATAAAAAAAATGAGCACAAAAAGCCAAATCCTAATCAGAATAAAAATGGAGGAGGCAGAGCAAAGCGTAATAACAAAAATGCGATGGGACCTCTTACCACAATTTTAAAAGATGCACTCAAAGAGAACAGAGATGCAAATGAAAAGAGAATGAACCCTTGGAGACAGATTGATCTCTCTAATAAAAATAAAATCCGATTTACTCCACTAGGTGGATTAGGTGAGATTGGTGGGAATATGGCAGTCTTAGAAGATGAAGATTCTGCTATTGTGATTGATGTTGGTATGAGTTTCCCTGATGAGACCATGCATGGTGTGGATATCTTAGTTCCTGATTTTTCATATCTTCATACGATAAAAGATAAAATCAAAGCGATTGTGATTACTCACGCTCACGAAGACCATATTGGGGCTGTTCCTTATCTATTTAAAGAGTTGAAGTTTCCAATTTATGGAACACCATTGGCTCTTACAATGATAGAGAATAAGTTTAATGAGCATAAGTTAAAAGATGATGTGAAGTATTTCAACTATGTATCTAAGCGTAAAATTTATGATATTGGTACATTTAAAGTAGAGTTTATGCACATGACACACTCTATTGTAGATGCGTGTGGATTGGCGATTGAGACTAAGGCTGGTACTATTCTGCATACGGCTGACTTTAAAATTGACCATACCCCAATTGATGGGTTAACTACTGACTTACATAGATTTGCACACTATGGAGCAAAAGGGGTTTTATGTCTCTTCTCTGATAGTACCAACTCTCATAACCCAGGGTTTACAAAATCAGAGGCAGTGGTAGGAAAAACTTTTGATACACTGTTTGACCTTGCAAAAGGGCGTGTGATTATGTCAACATTCTCATCAAACACACACCGTATTTTCCAAGCTATGGTTAGAGGGGTTGCCGCAGGGCGTAAGCTTTGTGTTATTGGTCGTTCTATGGAGAGAAATATCGAGATTGCACGTCGTTTGGGATATGTAGATATTGCCGATAAGAACTTTATCGAGCCTCATGAGGTCAATAGATACGCAGATGAAGAGGTACTAGTAGTCACCACAGGTTCACAAGGTGAAGAGATGGCAGCACTTTCAAGAATGGCAACGGATGAGCATCGTCATATCAAGCTTAAGCCAACGGATACAGTGATTATCTCTGCACACGCAATTCCTGGGAATGAGGGGTCTGTATCTAGTCTTATGAACAAGCTTATAAAAGCAGGTGTAACAGTTAGATATAAAGATTTTGAAAATATTCACGTATCAGGTCACGCAGCACAAGAGGAGCAAAAACTTATCATTAGATTGTCTCAACCTAAATTTTTCTTGCCTGTGCATGGTGAGTATAACCACATAGCAAAACACGCTAAAACGGCTGTATCTTGTGGGATAAATGAGCGTAATATTCTCTTGATGAGTGATGGTGACCAAGTGGAATTAACCACAAAATATGTCAAAAAAGTCAAAACTGTCAAGACAGGAAAAAGCTTTATTGATAATCAAAACAACAAAGAGATAAAAGCAGAAATTATTAATGATAGACAAAAAATGGCTGATGATGGTGTTGTGACAATTGCACTACAGATTAATAAAGCTACTAAAAAAGTTGTAGATAAAGCAGTTATTCACACTCATGGGCTTATTCCAGCTAAAGAGGCAAAACGATTTAGTCATGAGATTGAGAATATCATAGAGACACTTCTTTTAAATGTAAAAGATGAGCAGATTTCATCTGTAAAAGTAATACAAGAGGAGATTAGAGGCGTTGTTCGTAAACATATCGTTAGAACAAAGCGACGTTATCCTATTATTACACCTACTGTTTTTCTCACATAAAGGATAGAGTTCCCCATTATATGGGGAGTTACAAGCATAATTTAATCCTATTACAATACAATATTAGAGTATAATATAATTGATTTGCACAGGATAGAATATGACCGAAGCCCTAATACAGATAAACACCTTTCTTATCATTGCCATATTACTAGGCGTAACTATTGGATATCTTTTTGCTTTAGCTAAGTGTTCAGAAAAGAGTGATGAAGAGAAAGAGGTTTTAAATGAAAATCTCCATGTTGATGAGTTAACAGGTATCGTATCTGATAATTCACAGCTAAATAAACATAGATAATATTAAAGTTAAAACTTACTTATTCACTTAAATAGGCTAAAAAAGCCATTTAAGTGTGAATATCCCCTATTTTCCTATAAAAATAAGCCTATTTAAACACTTAAAAGAGTTAAAATAATAAGATGTGAATAAACTTACAAGATTTCAATGGCTCTCTCTATACGCACAATAGTTTCATCAAATCCTATAATCATCATAATCTCATCAAGACCTGAACCTGTCATGCTTCCTAGTAGACTTACACGCAATGGCATACCTATTTTCCCAAATCCTATCTCTCTCTCTGCGACAATTTTTTCTATAACAGCATGATAATCAGCAGGAGTATTTAGACTCTCTTCTGATGATTTTAGCAGTGTTGCAAAATCAGACAAAACCTCTTTTGCCTCACCTTTGAATGCTTTTTTTACATTTTTCTCATTATACTCTGTTGGTGTTGTTAAAATTAGATTTATCTGTTCTGCTAACTCTACCATTGTTTTAGCACGCTCTTTGGTTGCATTTAAAATCAAATCGAGTTTATCATTAGTGGTAATATCTACACCATAATCTTTTAATAGCATTGCTAGTTCAGGGTGTGGCTTGTTTTTGATGTGATGAGCATTTAGCCATAGAAGCTTATCAAGATTATAGTTAGATGAACTCTTGTTGATATTTTTTGGGTCAAACAGCTCTATCATCTCCTCAATAGAGAATATCTCTTGGTCTCCATGACTCCAACCTAGACGGATTAAAAAATTTAGAAGTGCTTCAGGTAGATAGCCTAAAGTTTTGTACTCCATTACATCAGTTGCACCATCACGTTTTGAGAGTTTTTTACCCTGCTCATTGTTAATCATCGCTACATGATAGAAATTTGGTATCTTTAAGCCTAATGCCTCATAGACCACTATCTGTTTTGGGGTGTTATATAGATGGTCATCACCACGAATTACATCACTTAATCCCATAAGTGCATCATCAATAGCAACCACAAAGTTATAGGTAGGCACTCCTCCTGCTCTAGCGATTACAAAATCATCTACTTCACTTGATGCTATGACAATCTCACCTTTTACCCCATCATTGAAGATAATATCTCCCTCTATTGGTGCTTTTATACGGATAACAGGTTCAACACCCTCTGGAGGAGTACCTTTGAAATCACGATAACGACCATCATATCGTGTTCGCTCACCTTTTGCCATCTGCTCCTCTCTTAGTGTTGAGAGTTCATCTTTACTCATATAGCACTTGTAAGCTTTTCCCTCATCTAAGAGTTGCTCTACATATTTAGTATAGATATCAAATCGTTTTGATTGAAAAAAAGCCTCTTCATCATAAGACATTCCTACCCAATCAAATGCTTTTAAGATAGCAGTTACGGCATCTTCTGAATTACGAGCTAAATCGGTATCTTCTATACGAAGCAGAAACTTACCCCCATTTTTTCTAGCCCAAAGCCATGAAAATAGAGCTGTTCTAAGCCCTCCTATGTGTAGATATCCTGTTGGTGATGGTGCGAAACGTGTTGTTGTCATCTGTTAACCTTAAAATAATAGAGAAAATTATAGCCTAAGAGCTATTAAAATTTTTTGATATAATACATAAAAAATATAAAAGAGAAAAATGACCAATCGAAATATCTTACACAACTTTATTCTTTTTGCTATTGACACGATTCTACTAGTTGCTCTTTTTTATCTTGCTACTTTTATCCGAGCCTCTTTAGGGGGAGAAGAGATACCTGTTTTCAATACTATCTCACTTAGTAACTTTGTCTTTATTATTTTTATTATTCTCTTTTTTATGCAAAATGAGAAGATTTATAATTTTAGATATGACTTTTGGCAAGAGACCAAAAAAATTTTAAAGTCAGTATTTCTCTCTTATTTAATGGCATTGACTCTTTTGGCACTTATGAAGACCAATTTTGAATACTCTAGACTTTTTTTGACCATCTATTTTATATCAGCTATACTACTGCTACCCTTAACTAAGCGTACTCTAAAAAAGATACTCTACTCTTTTGATTTTTTTAAAAATCCTATTTTAGTTTTGGGAGAAGATATAGAGGTTGAGATATTAAAAGATGAGTTTACCAAAAATTTTTATCTGGGACAGAGAGTATCATATGAGGAGTATAGTGCTGTAGTTATCATATCAAAAGGGATAAAAAAAGAGGAGTTAGATAAAAAAATAGAGTTCTATCTTAATCAAAAAGTAGACCTCTATATTATCCCATATTTGCGAGATATCAACTTTGTTCACTCTAATATTTTAGAGTATTACAATATCCGAACAAATGCCATACATATTGAAAACAGGCTTCTTATTAAACGAAATATTTGGATTAAACGACTATCTGATACACTCTTGACACTTTTGGTTCTGCCTATATTTTCTCTTCTGCATCTTCTTTTGAGTCTGCTTATTAAGCTGGACTCCAAGGGTGATATCTTTTTTAGACAAAATAGACTAGGAAAAGATAATCAAAACTTCTTGTGCTATAAATACAGAACCATGCATGAAAAATCTGATGAACTACTCACAAAATATTTAGAGAAATTTCCTAGTGAAGTTGGTTACTATGAGGAGTATCATAAATATAAAAATGACCCAAGAGTTACTAAAATAGGTAGAGTATTACGAGCCACCTCCTTAGATGAACTTCCACAAATAATTAATATAATAAAAGGAGAGATGAGTTGGGTGGGACCGCGACCCTATATGTTAAATGAGTCGGATAAGCTAGGAGATAACCTCTCTTTTATTTTGAGAGTAAGACCAGGTATTACAGGTCTTTGGCAAGTTAGTGGTAGAAATAATCTTACTTTTAAGGAGCGAAATGAGCTTGAGGTTTGGTATATAAAAAACTGGTTACTTTGGGATGATTTTGTGATTTTAGTGAAGACTATTAAAGTAGTGCTTTTGAAAATAGGAGCTAAATAAGATAGTTTGATGTTTCATTTTATCTTGATTTTACATAATTTTATGATATCCTTATGGACAAATTAAAAAGGATAACATATAATGAAAAACAGGTTTTTAACACTTTTATCTATCTTATTTCTAAGTAGTATGCTCTACTCTAAAACGCTAGTGACTGTTAATGGTAACAAGATTATAGATGATATTATTCCAAAAGGGTATGAGCAGTTAGACGATACCAAGCGTGCTCAACTTATGGAAGATTTAATTAAAGAGGAGTTAATCCATACTTATCTTCTTGGTCAAAATATCTCTAAAACAGCTGAGTTTACAGAGGCTTTTAATAAGCAAAAATCTTTGGCAGAGCAACAGTATCTACAGGTTGCAGGTAAATCTCTTAGTGAGAGTCAAATTCGAAATATAAAAGGTTCAGTGGCACTTATTCTGTACCAAAAACAGCAACTCCAAAATACTTTTATCTCAGATGCCGAGACTAAAACTTTTTATGACAACAATCAAGATAAGTTTAATTTCCCTGATTCTATTGAGATTGCCAATATTATTATGAAAACAGAAGCAGAAGCAGAGGCTATTTTAAATCAATTAAAAAGCTCTTTGAACTTAGATGAAGATTTTATTAGAGTAGCAAGAGAGAATCAACAAAATGGTTATATGGGTTGGTTTGGAAAAGGAATGGTTCCAGATAGTATATTTAGTAATGCTTTTCCCTTAGCACCAAAGACTCTTATCCCTAGGGTTATTAATACTAAGCATGGTTTTCATGTGATTTATCTGCTCAACAAAAAGAGTGCAGGAAAGATAACTTATATAGAAGCAAAAGAGAAGATTGCTACTATGTTGAAGCAACGACAGGTACTAGAAGCACTTAAGAGTAAAATAGATTCACTCTATAGTCGTGCTGATATTCTTTATTAAAAAATATGGGTTTATTTATTTTTCTCTTTTCGACTCTCTAAAAAAGTCTGAATCAAGATAATAACTACACCTAAATCTATCATTACATCAGCATAGTTAAATATGGCAAAATCAAAGCCACAGTGCCATGCGATGTAATCGATCACACCCTCTTGGGTGAAACGGTCATAGATATTTCCAAACGCTCCACCTACTATTAATCCAAGAGCAAAAGCATACTGCTTTAGATATCCCTCATAGAGTACATAGCCAAGAACAGATATGACCAATACTACCTGTACCCATTTTAGATTTTCACCTAAAAATTCCAACATAGAGAATGCCACACCTTTGTTGTAGTATAGTTCTAAGTTGATACACGAACCCTCCATAATCATAGCATACTCAACACCATTAACAGCATCCATTGCCCACATTTTAATATTTTGGTCTATGATAAATGTACCAATAGCAAGGAGCAAAAAAACTGTAATACTTCTAGTCATTATGAGAGTTCCTTGGTGAAAAAAGTAACTGTTTTTTGCATCATTTCACTTAAAACTTTTTTATTTTTGCCCTCTAATAGTATTCGTATAAGGTTCTCTGTACCTGAGTATCTTACTAGATGTCGTATATTAAGAGCATCTATTTCAGATAGAAGTTCTTTTGCCCCTTTTATCTTATCTATAGGTACTTTTTTGGATATTTGGATATTTTTTTGAAGTTGAGGGTGAAGTTCAAAAACATCAAATGCCTCACTGGTTTTTTTGTTAATAGATATGATATATGCAAAAGCTTGAAGTGCTGAGACCAAGCCATCTCCTGTTTTGGCAAAATCTGAGAATATAATATGACCACTCTGCTCTCCACCAAAGTTTGAGCCTGTTTTTTTCATAACAGATAGGACGTGCTTATCTCCCACATCACTTCTATCAAGGGTTAATCCATTGCTCTTAAGATACTCCTCTAGCCCTTGATTACTCATAACCGTAGAGACTACTGATTTTGAAGATAGTTTATTTTGATTTTTAAGATGAACAGCCAATGCACCGATGAGTTTATCTCCATCAATCACCTCTCCTCTCTCATCCACGATTACAATTCTGTCAGCATCTCCATCAAGAGCTACACCAATATCAGCACGAGTCTCTAAAACTTTTTTTACTAGGGTTTCGGGGTGCATCGCTCCACAGTTGGTGTTGATGTTAAATCCATCAGGCTCATTGGCAAGAACAATCACATCTGCACCTAGCTCACGAAGAACTGTTGGGGCTACATTATATGCCGCACCATTGGCACAATCAATCACAATACGTTTCCCAGTCAAAGATAATGTTCTTGGAAATGAGTTTTTAATAAAGACAATATACCTACCTATTACATCATCAATTCTTTTAGATTGTCCAATAGATTTTTTGGTAGCAAACTCACTCTCTACTAGCTCATTATCATCAAAGATTGACTCTATTTTTTTTTCATCTTTTTTACCAAGCTTATCTCCATGACAGTCAAAGAATTTAATTCCATTATCATAAAATGGGTTGTGAGAAGCTGTTATCATAATTCCTGCATCACAACGCATATTTTCTGTTAAAAATGCGATGGCAGGAGTAGGGAGTGGCCCTACCTGTACCACATTATATCCCACAGCAGTTAAGCCTGAAACCAAGGCATTCTCTATCATATAGCCTGAGCGTCTTGTATCTTTTCCTACTAATATTTTATTTGTTTTTGCTTTTTTTCTAAAGTGTATACCTGCAGCCATCGCTAGTCTCATGACTGTAAATGCATCAAGTTTATCCCCTGCTAGACCACGAACTCCATCTGTTCCAAATAGTTCCATAAATTATTCCTTAAATTATATAAGCATAATTTTATCACAATATCGAGATTAACCTCTTAAGAGAAATAAAGATATAATACACGAATTTTAAAACATTACACCCAATAGGTAATTTGGGATAAAACAAAGGTCAATTTTGAGTGAAAATTTAATCGGTTATATAGATAACCAAGGAAATATTATAGATACACAGAGTGCTGGTGAAAACCCTGATGCGAAGATAGTAGAGTATGATAATTCAGAGGCTTCTTTAGCAATAGTGCGTCACTCTACGGCACACCTTATGGCACAAGCGATTACAGAGCTTTATACGAATGCCAAGTTTTTTGTTGGACCAAATGTTGATGAGGGTTTCTATTATGATTTTAGAGTTGATGAAAAAATTGGCGAAGAGGATTTAAAGAAAATCGAAAAAAAAATGAAAGAGCTCATCAAGAAAAAATATAAAATTGAAAAGTACGAAATGAGTAAAGCAGAAGCTTTAGAAAAATTTGCAAATGATGATTTAAAACAAGCCGTACTTACAAGAATTCCTGATGGTGTAGTCTCTGTTTATAAACAAGGAGATTTTGAAGACCTTTGTCAAGGTCCTCATGTTCCTGCTCTTAGATTTCTTCATAACTTCAAGCTAACTCGTGTTGCAGGTGCTTATCTTGGTGGTGATGAGAATGCTGAGATGTTAACACGTATCTATGGAATAGCATTTTCTGATAAAGTAGCACTTAAAGAGCATTTAACAATGCTAGAAGAGGCAAAAAAGCGTGACCATAGAAAAGTTGGTGCAGAGATGGAACTCTTTATGTTTGATGAAGAGAGTGGGGCAGGGCTACCATTTTGGATGCCACAAGGAACAAAACTTAGACAAAAACTTGAAAATATCCTGCATAAAGCACACCGTAAAAGAGGATATCAACAGGTTCGTGGGCCAGAGATTTTAAAAGCTGATATGTGGAGAACCTCTGGTCACTATGCTTGTTATGGTGAAAATATGTATCTAACGACCATTGATGAGCAAGAGTATGGGGTAAAACCTATGAACTGTATTGGTCATATTCAGATATTTAAACAGACAGGAAAATCTTATCGTGATTTGCCTCTAAAATATTATGAGTATGGTGTGGTTCACCGTCATGAGAAATCAGGTGCATTGCATGGTCTGCTAAGAGTGCGTGAGTTTACACAAGATGATGCACATATTTTCTGTACACCTGAGCAGATTGCATCAGAGGTGATTGAGATAGTCGAGTTTGTTGATTCTGTTATGAAACTTTTTGGTTTTGACTACAGCATGGAGGTTGCCACAAAACCTGAAAAAGCGATTGGTGAAGATGATGTTTGGGAATTGGCAACACAAGGGCTAAAAGATGCACTTGATAGTAATAGTCTACCATATACTATGGATGAAGGTGGTGGAGCGTTTTATGGTCCAAAAATTGATGTAAAGATTACCGATGCACTTGGACGTAAGTGGCAGTGTGGAACTATTCAAGTAGACTTTAACCTACCTGAGCGTTTTGAAGTAGAGTATGTAGATGAAGATAATATACGAAAACAGCCCGTAATGATTCACCGTGCAATTCTTGGTTCATTTGAGAGATTCATTGCAATTTTGACTGAACATTATGCAGGAGAATTTCCACTATTTTTAGCACCTACACAGGTTATATTTGTTCCTATTTCAGATACTCATGTGGCGTATGCAAAAGAGCTTCAAAATGAGTTAATGGATATCGAAATAGATTGTGAAATCTTTGATAAAAATGACTCTTTGAACAAAAGAGTACGAAATGCAGAGAAGCAAAGAGTTCCTTATGTTGTTATAGTTGGGGACGAAGAGATAGAAAATAGAACGGTTGCGATTAGAAATAGACGAACAAAAGAGCAATATAATCTTTCTTTTGATGAATTTATGGTAGAATTAAGCCAACAACTAAATGAAGGTAAAATTTGAGTAGACAAAACAACAGAAACAACAGAGGAAGAAAAAAGCCAGACGACACTATTATGAATGATAAAATCAGAGACCTAGAGCTTAGAGTTTTGGGTGATGATGGAGAGCAGTTTGGTATTATATCTCGTGATGAAGCTATAAAAATTGCAGATGATAAAGGTTTAGATTTAGTGCTTATGTCACCTGATGCCAAACCTCCTGTTGCTAAAATTATGGATTATGGAAAATATAAGTATGAGCTAGAGAAAAAGAAAAAAGAGGCTCGTAAGAATCAAAAAATCATTGATGTTAAAGAGGTTAAATTCTCTTGTAAAATTGCTGATGGTGATATCTCTTATAAAGTAAAACACGCAAGAGAGTTTCTTGAATCTGGAAAACATGTTAAGTTAAGAGTCTTTTTACGTGGTCGAGAGATGGCAAACCCAGAGTGGGGTATTGATGTTCTTAATCGTGTATGGCCGATGTTAGAAGATGTTGGTGTGCTTGAACAACAAGCAAAACGTGATGGTCGTTATGTCAATATGTATGTTACACCAATCAAGAAGTAAGAGTAGAAGTAAAACCTACTCTCTTTTGTCACTATTTTAACTTTAATTAATTTATAATTTTTTGTCTGAAACTACTATGCCATCTTCATCGGCATAGATATATCCACCTGCTTTAAAAGAGACACCTCCAAAATGTAAACTAATATCTCTTTGTGATGGTGATTTTTTAGAGCTTTTTCTAGGACAAGTTCCTAGTGCCATAAGACCAACTGCTATATCTTTGGTTATTTTAGTATCTCTTACATATCCATTAATGATAATACCTGCCCAACCATTTTTAAGAGCGTAGCCCATGAGTGTATCTCCCACAACGGCACAGTATCTAGCGTAGACATCTACAACCACAACTCTGCCATTTCCTTGTTCATCTCTTAGCATATTTACAAGACCACTGTTGTCTTTGTCTAAAAGAATGGTAACTATCTCACCTGAAAAGGCACTAACTCCACCATAAGAGTGTAGGGTCTCGGCTACTACTGCTATCTTTTTTCCATGAGTATCACAAAGGTCTGCTGTTGAAAAGTTCATACTGTTTTCCATTAGTTTTTACTACCTGGCTTTATCGCTTCGCTTAAGCCCTCTTTACACATAGGACACTCTGATGGTTTATACATCTCAAAAGTAAAATCATCAAGTGCAAATAGAGGTAGACTACTAAATAGTTTACACTCTGCTTTTGCTTCATTCTTTGAACCAACTCTTTTACAAAAACCACGGTTAGCTAGTGAAGCAAATGCAACAACATTTCCTCCAAGCTCCGTAATTGCAAGAGCTGCTTTCATAGCTGAGCCACCTGTGGTGATGATGTCCTCACAGATAAGAATGTTTTCACCCTTTTGTACCTCAAACCCACGTCTAAGCTCCATACCACCCTCTTTTTTCTCTACAAAAATAGAGCGAACACCAAGAGACCTAGCTAGTTCATATCCTGCTAATACTCCACCTAGGGCAGGGGCACAGACAGTATCTACTTTAATCCCACTCTTTTTTATCATCTCTGCTAGAGCATTAGATAACAGTTGGGCACGTTTTGGGTCTTCTAAGACTTTTGCACTTTGAAGATATCGGCTAGAATGATTACCACTTGCTAAAAGAAAATGTCCCTCTAATAGGGCATTGGCATCTTTATATACTTGTTCTACATTCATACTTATACTTTTAAAATATCTTTTTCTTTAGTTGATAAGATATTATCTATCTCTTCAATTTTACTATTAGTAATTTTCTGAACTTCATCTTGTCCTTTTTTTGACTCATCTTCAGATATCTCTTTATCTTTTTCCAATTTCTTGACTTTGTCATTACCATCTTTTCTAATATTTCTAATAGCAATTTTGGCTTTTTCTGACATTCCTTTTGCCTGTTTTACAATCTCTACTCTCTGTTCTGAAGTCATAGCAGGGAAAAAAAGCTTAATGAAGTCACCATCATTATTTGGATTAACACCAATATTTGCTTGTTGAATAGCTTTTTCAATAGTACCTAAGAGACTTTTTTCCCAAGGGGTAATTGAGATAGTTGTAGCATCTGTTACAATAACACTTCCCACTTGATTAAGTGCTGTTGGTGTTCCATAGTAGTCAACTTTGATGTGGTCAACAATGTTAGTATTGACTTTACCTGTTCTAAGTGTGGAAAAGTCTCTTTTTAAAGCATCTATACTTTTTGTCATTTGCTCTTTTGTATGGTCATAAATTTCATTTAACATGATTGTTTCCTTTTTTGGGGAATTGGAATTAGAGAGAGTTCTCTAATTCTAATTTATTTTTTTGTAGAGTTATTTTCTGTTGTAGTAGGTACAGATGTTGATATTGAAATACCATCTGTGACGGATTGAGTTTTATCTTTGTTATAGAAGTAACCCATGGCTAAAGTATTAGCAATAAAAAGTATTGCTAATGCAAAAGTTGCCTTTGCTAAAAAACTTGCAGGCCCTTTTGCTCCAAACATTGACTCGTTACTTCCACTGTAAGCACCAAGTCCTATGCTCGAACTTTTTTGTAATAACACAGCAATTACAATGGCAATAGCCAATGCAATTTGAATAACTAATAGGGTTGATATCATCGTTTCCTCTTTAAATTTAGGGTATAATTTCGGCGATTATACCCTAAATTAATTGAAGTTGAGATAAATATACCATAATGAATGTTGTACATGAGTTTTCACGATTTGCTAAGCAATACAATTCCCATAATATAATTCAAAATAGAGTCGCTAAAGAGTTAGTTTCCAAGATAGATAAAAATTATTATGCCTCTATTGTAGATATTGGTTGTGGAAGTGGAGCTATTTATAAAAATATTTTAAATAGTGATATAGAGTTTTCTAAATTTATAGCATTGGATTTTTCTACAGAGATGTTGGAGTTGCATCCTGTATCTAGTATCATTAAAAAAAATATTTTTGATTTTAATAATATAGAGAATTTTAAAGAGTCAATAAAAAAGGTGGATAATCAAATAATAGTCTCCTCTTCAGCCCTACAGTGGTCACAAGATATTGATGTGACATTAAGAGAGATGTCTCTATACGGAGAGAAGTTTTACTGCTCATTTTTTACATCTAATACTTTTTCTACTATTCATAAAATTGCAAATATATCTTCACCTATCTACTCAAAAGAGAAAATTTTAGAAGTTTTTAGTAGATATTATACTTTCTCTTATGAAGTGAAAAACTATCAATTAAAATTTGAAGACACTCGTTCAATATTTAAGTATATAAAGCAAAGTGGAGTGAATGGAAAAGGGAATAAGTTAAAATATAGAGAGATGAAAAAGATTATTGATATCTACCCCTATGATTATTTGGAGTTTGAAGTTTTGTTTATAGTAGGGTCGGTAAAACCGACCACTAGATTTAGTCGTCCATAATTCCCAAAAGTACCAATAGAGACTGGAACATATTGAAGAAGTTTAGATATAGAGACAAAGCACCCATAACAGGTGTTTCATATGCACCTGCTACAATATTTTGTGTATCAACAAGTACAAAAAATGCAGAAATCATAAGTACTGCACCAGAGATAATTACTGAAAAAATTGGACTACTGAAAAATATAATATTTAAAATAGACCCAATAAATACAATTCCAAATGCAATCATCAAAGGCTTTCCATAAGAGGTAAAGTCAGTTTTACTGTTAATTGCAAATAGACTAAGCCCTGCAAACATAGCAGATGCTAATAGAAAGGCATTTCCAACGGTTGCTCCACCACCTTTTGCCATTACCATACTAATAAGAGGTGTTAATACAATCCCTCCCATAAAAGTAAATACAAAAAGAGCAATAGTTGCTAACAACTCTTTATTTCTTAGCATTGGTAGTGCAAACATACCAAATAACATCCAAGGAATAAAGATAAACCATCTATACTCCATAAGTACACTAGCACCTATAATTGTAATTCCAGCATAAGCACCAAATCCTCCCGCAAGAAGAGAAGCCGCAAAATATTGATAAGTTTTTTTAACAAGTGAAATACCTGCTGATTTGTTTTCTACAGCATAATCCATAGAATTATCACTGTTGTTTGTATATCCTCTATCGTAAAGAGCCATAAATATATCCTTTATATATGAACAGATAAAAATATAAGTTCATGAAATTATTTTGTAAAGTATATTGAGTTGAAGTTTAAAAGAAGTTGAAAAAAGTTAAATAAGATAAAGTAAGATAAAAAGAGTCTTAGAAAAGAGAAAACTCTTTTCTAAGATGAAGTACTAAATAAATAGTTAGAATCTATTAATATAGACCTAAAGACTTCATTGTAGCTACAGATAGACCAGCAACTGGTAAACCTTTAGCTTTTTGGTAAGCTCTTGTTGCTGCTCTAGAGTCTGAACCCCAAATACCATCAATTGCTCCGTTATAGAAACCAGCTGATTGAAGTGCCTCTTGTACTCTAGTAATTGTACTGCCAGTCATACCTGATTTACAAACAATTGGTACCCATTTAGCATAACCTTCAGAAATTTTCTTTCTTTTAGTTACAGTTTTATAAGTTGCAGGAATAGGTACTCTTCTCTCACTTGCAGGTGTAATAAGTTTCTTAAGTTGTACAGTTGTATATTGTGGAGGTGTTCTTACAGTTCTGCTTGTAGCAGGTGAAGCAACAACTCTTTTAGAAATTTTGTTGTACTGTGCAGGCTTAGCTGTTAAACAGATTCTATTACACTGAGTTGTAGCACGTGTTCTAGCATTTCTACCACTAGCATCTGACCATGAGTAAGCACCATCTTGTACTTTTTTTCTACTTGTTACGGTTTTATAAGTCGCAGGAATTGGTATAGTTCTTGTAGAAGGTGGAGATATCATCTCTTTAATTCGAACAGTTTTAAACTCTGGTGGAGTTGTTACTTTTCTTGTAGTTGCTGGTTTTGCAACAACTTGCTTAGTTACAGTTTTGTATGAAGGTGGAATCTCTACCAAACAAACAACTTCAGATTGATTACAACCTCTATCTTCACACTTAGTTCTTTTCCACTCTGTTCTAGCTGGAGCAGTTTGAATTTTTTGTCTTACAGTTTTGTATTGAACAGGAGTTTTAACTAATCTTTCAGTACCTTGAGATACTTGAATTCTTTTAGATACAGTTCTGTATTTTGCAGGAATAGATATAACTTTTTCACTTGCTTCTGAAGCTAATACTTTTTGAGTTGTAGTAGCATATTTTTCTGGTCTATAGTGTTCATAGTAACATGTACCTGGTGTTGCACCACTAACATTCATACCAGCAGCAGCAGCAGATTGTACACAAGTATTTGAGGCTTCTGGTGCATTTTGACCTAAGCTTGTTCTCCATGTTTGTTGTGCTGGTTTCACTAATACTTTTTCATAAACAGTTTTGTATGTAGCTGGTGTAGTTACAATTCTTTCTGAACCATCAGAAATTTTAATCTTCTCTGTAACCATTCCATATTTTGCTGGGATAACCTGAACTTTTTCACTAGCTTCACTCGCAAGAATTCTTTCTGTGGTAGTAGTATACTTAGCTGGATAAAACGCTTTTGTAAAACATTGACCAGGTCTTGCTGGTGGTAAATCATCTTCCCCAACAACTGATGATTGAGCAGTAGCAGTTGATACCATAACTGCAGCAGCAGCTAATGATAATTTAAGTGTATCTTTTATTGTCATAACATTCTCCTATGTATTTAATATGCAAAAAATTAACGCATCAGTAATTATAAGTAACTTTCCCTATTGTAAAGCTTAAAACAAAAAATAATAAAATAATAAGCAATGTTTTTTATTATAATAAAAAACAACAATTTTAATTTTTTTACAGTATAATATATAACTTACATTATTATATATACAAGCATAAATATGCTCTGTATTCATGTAATTATTTATATTTTTAACTTTTTTCAAAAGAATTGCGAAAAACCCTTGACAATAGGTTTAGATTTGTCTATAATACGCGT
>OBIK01000028.1_pt1 | contig 17158 bp, 21 predicted proteins | sample 1496171 | NCBI WGS metagenome assembly OBIK01 (sample SAMEA3367191, study PRJEB22510) | hydrothermal vent metagenome | biome: marine hydrothermal vent; material: sea water | place: Cayman Islands | collected 2012-01-19 | depth 2308 m | reverse complement strand
TTTCATGCGCTCCTGTAGTATCTATTTGCTTTTCTTTGGGTGAAAGTGACCAAGAATCTGAAAGTAAGAAAGTCATCTGTTGATACACTTCCATTGCTGTCATCTTCTTCTCTTCTGATTTCTTTTGCTCTTCTTTGGCTTGCAATACAGTAAGTAGCATAGCAGATATAATCACTAAAAATAGTAATATCTTTTTCATTTTCTTCCTTCTTCATTGTATATTTTTTAATTATAACCGAAAATGACATAGAGCAACGAACATAAAACTTATTTAATAACTTGACAATAGATTAAATTTTACTTGTGCTACTCTTCTACTAAACCCGACTCAAAACGACGCATCTTTTTTCCATCATCACTATAGATGTCAATATTTTTAAAAGTATATTCTTCTGCTAATCCAGAAGCATGTCGAAGCTTATAATATGAGGGATTCTTCCGTTTTTTACAAAGAGTCATCATCTTCTCTATTTGCTCTTTGTTTGGAATTTTTTCTCTACCCTTAGCATCTATAAAGACCAGCGATAGAAGTTTTTTTTCTAACATTTGAAGCTGTTCTTCACTGTATAGAGTATCTTTCATTTTATTTCCACAGCACCGATAAATGACTCTTTTTCCATGCTTCTATGCCACCTAGCATATTAATGGCAGTAAAACCATTATTTCGTAACAACTGAGTTGCTTCCACGCTTCTATTTCCTGTATGGCAATAGACAACAATTGTTTTAGATTTATCTAAACGATTTAGATTTTGAGCCAATACAGGAAGTGGTATCATTACTGAATTAGCAATCTTTCCATCTTGTGCTATCTCACCTACCATTCTTACATCCAATAAAAATAAATTTAGATTTTCTTGCATTCTGTCATAAACCTCTAAAGGGGTTAGATTAAATGCTTCATTTCTAACATTAACTGTCTCATGAGAAGGAACTTGTTCTTCATAAATAGGTCTAGACTCATAAGTTTGAACAGGTTCTTCATAGATTATCATTTCTCTATTCTCTACAATATTAATGGTTTTTGTACAACCCAAAAAAATCAAACTAAATAATAATATTGTTATTCTATTTTTCATAAAATTTACTCCTTACTTTAAATTATGATATTATCACATCTAAATTCAAAAGAGTCTGATTTCACTACTTATCTTACTTGTAATCTCTTCTGTGTTTATCTTTCGAGTTTTAATAAAAGAGGTAAAAAGAATAAGTCCTGTCAAAATTAACAGACCATTACCTAAATAATCATGAGCAAGAGAAAAATTATTTTTTTCTTCTAAGACAAACTGTGTTACAAACCAAATCCTAAAGAGATTTATAGCAGAGATAAATAGATACCCTACAATAGCCCACTTAATTTTATGTTTAAGCGTTGAAGGAAATGCAGCAATAGAAGCAAGAAAGAAAAAATAAGGAATAAGTCCATTACATGCTTTTTCAATAACCAATACATACGAAGAACTAATAAATATTTTATTAGCTTCCATCATACCAGGAGCTAAGAGTAACGATGTAAAATAACTTGTTATATTAACTTGAAAATTATTGATATGGAAACTCAATGGAGATTGTTCCCAATAAAACAGTGTAAATAGTATGACAATCCCTAGCCAGTAGCTTAAAATAAAATTTTTCATTATTAGTTATACCTTAAATATTTTTATTAATTATTTTTTATTAATTATATTTTATCTAAAAATTGTGTAGAAATTACTTATTGTTTAAAAATATTATTAAATTAATTAAATTTTTCCACTATTTTACTTCTGCTTGCTTCTTTTGGGCATTGTTTTCTGTAGTGTTTTTATCTTTTACTTTAGGTGGAACTTGGGTGAGATTTTGTGTCATAAAAATTTGGGGTTCTTTTCCTACTACTTGAATCATTGCTAACATCTTATCTTTTTTCTTGCTTTTATAAATTTTAAAAAGTTCAAGGTTTTTCAGCACAACATCTATCTCTACACGCTCTTCATTTCTCAAAGGTATACTGTATTTTCCCCCTTCTATACGCAAGAGTGTATTGTCCTTTTTGTAAACCAACCAAACAACTTTAGCCTGTGCCAAACCATACAAAGAGTGTGTAGTGTTTTCTATGGTGAGTCGATGAAACTTCTCTTCTGTATTAATTGTAATATTATGATCGGCATAAATTAGATCTTTATATAGAGTGCTTGAACCTTTTAGTGTAGAGGTTGCTTGTTTTAGGTAGTTAAAAAGATGTAAGTTTGAGCCTCTCATTAAATCAGCACTTTTATAAAGTGCCATGAGTACCAACGAAAGAAGCGTTACGGAGATTAAAACTTCTAGTAAAGTAAAAGCTTTTTTTGCTTTTTTCATACTATCCCTCCATAATCCCAATACGAAGTGCTTCCTCATAAGAAGTCTCTCCAGATATCATCATGTCGGCCAGTTTATCTGCAATGGTTCTCATACCATTTTTTTTCATTTCAGCTCTAATCTGATGGTCATTAAAGCCTTTTTGCATCATATCTTTAACATCGTCATTCATAATAAAAAGTTCACCAACAGCTTGTCTTCCCTTGTAGCCTGTAAAGTCACATTCTGTACACCCTACTGACTTAAAATAAGTTCCCTCAGGCAAAGAGAGTTCGCTTAAAACAGTAGGTGCAAGAGAAATTGGTGCTTTACATTCAACACAAAGTTTACGTGTAAGTCGTTGTGCCAGTACTCCTAACAGTGTAGAAGTAAGTAAAAAATCTTCAATTCCCATATCCATAAGTCTAGAAATAGCTGAAGTAGCATCATTGGTATGCAAAGTAGAGAGCATAAGGTGACCTGTGAGTGCTGAACGTAATGAAATATCTGCAGTTTCAGCATCTCTAATCTCTCCAACCATAATAATGTCAGGATCTTGTCTTAAAATAGAACGTAATCCAGCAGCAAACGTGAGACCTACTTTTGAGTTTACTTGAATTTGATTGACATTTTCAGCATTGTACTCTACAGGGTCTTCAACGGTGATAATATTCTTATCAGGTGTTGCAATATGCTGTAAACAAGCATGTAAAGTGGTTGATTTACCTGAACCCGTGGGTCCTGTTACAAGTATCATTCCATGAGGATGAGTTAAAAGCTTATTTAAGTCTTTTGTAATATCATCAGTAAATCCAAGTGTTTTGAGTGTAGGAATACTCTCTGAGGTCATAAGAAGTCGCATTACCACACGTTCCCCATGATAAGTAGGTAAAACAGAGACCCTAATGTCTAAACTGTTACCTGAAATGCTCACTTGTGTTCGACCATCTTGTGGTACTCTTTTTTCAGAAATATCAAGGTTAGAGATGACTTTAATACGTGAGATAACAAGTCCTGTAATATTTTTATCAATATCCAAGTGCTTCTTTAATGCACCATTAATTCTTAGACGTACTTCTCCTTTTTTCTCAAGCGTTTCAATGTGAATATCTGAAGCACCTTTTTTGATGGCTTGGAAAAAAAGTGAATTTACCAGCTTTACAACAGGGGCCGATTCTTCATTTGAAAGTAAATCTTGTGAGTTTCTAATAAAGTCCAATAAATCCGATTCAACTTCAATAATATCATCTGAAGTGGTATCAACATTTTCAAAATCTGAACCTGTTTGAATCTCTCTAAACTTGTGTCCTAAACGTTCAAAGCTTCCCTCATCTAACTCAATAATAGGATAGTCAATATCAAGTTTAGAAAAATAATTTAAAGCTTGAGCCAAAGTAGATCTTTGAACTACTGCTGAGGGGCTACCCTCAATATTTGCAAAAAGTAGTTCATGCTTCATGGAGAGTTTATTATTAATCTCATTATTCCAATGAGGTTCTAAATCAACGTTTTCAAGTAATGGTAGACGTATCATTTTAGAATCCTTGGGTATTACTAAAGGTTGTTCTTTCATTATATTCAACACCCGTATTAAGTTCACTTAAGTCTACTCTGGCTGGTTGATTAAAACTATCCATAATTGATTCACTTCGTACATAAGAGTCTTCTTGATTATAGATTGTTTCACTATTGACTACAGGCACTACAGGCTCAGAAACAGGAACAGAAGTAGATACAGCTGCTTGAGGAGAGAATGTCTCTCTCTTGCTCTGTGTTTGTTCTATAGTAGGAGTATAAGTTTTCTTAACCCTTTGCTCAGCGCTACCTAAAAATGTTTCATGTCTTACGCTTGATGATGTACTATTTTCTGCTTCTAATTGTGCCATAATAATTTTATTGTATTGTTGCTGTACTGATTCGAGTTCAGTTAAACGTTCACGCAGACTGGTTAAGTCAGAACTTTTTTGAACAATATAAGGGGTAATATAGATTACCACATTGACTTTACTACTAGAATCTCCTCTTGAAGTAAAAAGTTTACCAATGATAGGAATATCTCCAAGTATTGGAATTTTCGTTACAGAGTTACCATCTGCACTCTTAATAAGCCCTCCTAAGATAATGGTCTCAGCATGGTTAATAATTGCATTTGTTTTTACTGTACGTTTAGTGGTCGTTGGTCTATCAGCTGAAGTACCAGAACCTGGAAGAATGTCTTCTATGGTAGTTTCTATCTCTAAGGATACTTTGTTGTTAGAAGAGAGTCTTGGTTTAACTTTTAAAGTAATACCAATATCTTCACGAGAATAGTTATTAATAACCGAAGAAGAGCCTTGGGTGCTTTGTTGTGCTTGTGTTAAGATAGATTGAGTACGACCTACATAGATGATTGATTCTTTGTTATTGGTAGATAAAACAGAAGGTCGAGACAAGATTTGTGCCGCTCCATGTTGCTTTAAGAGATCTACTTGTGCACCCAAAGCAAATACTTTGTCTATGCTTCCAAAGGCAAAGGCCCTTTCATTTGTAGTATATGCATTTCCATTATTGTCAAATCGTGTTTCTTGAGCACCATTTAAAAAACTGACGAGTCCACTCGAAAGTGCTAATGCAGGAGCTCCTGCATTAGCAGCTAAAGAGAAAAGACCATTGGAGGTAATTGCTCCACCATTGAGTCCATATTTAATTCCAATATTTTCAGCTAAATTGGTATTGACTTCTACAATTTTAGCTTGAATATATACTTGTGACTTTTCAACATCTAGCTGCTGTACTGTAGCTAAAATATTTTGATACTGTTCAGCGTTCGCCAATACAATCAGTGCATTTCTCTCTAAATCTGAAGCAATAACTGCTTTTGGTACAGGTTTTCCACCTTTAGCCCCAGGATTGCTTCCTCCCTCTGAACCTGTCATTTGAGGAACAATTTTACTTAAAATCTTCTCCATCTCTTCTACATTTGAATTTGAAAGTGCAATAACATGCATTTTTTGTATGTCACCTTCACCTTCACGATCAAGTTCTTGAATGTAACGCTCTATGCGATTAACATTATTTATATTCCCTACTAAAATAATTGCATTACTAGAGACATCTTGCATTACATCTACCTTTTCAGAAACAATATCTTGAGGGAACAGTGCTTTTGACATTGCCTGAATATTGCTAAAAACATCTTTAACACGAGCATGTTGGAGGTGAATAATTTTACTCTCTTTAGCTCTCTTATTTTCAATTTTATCAATTAATGCTTTAACAGAACGAAGAGTAGAGGGATAAGCAGTCACAGAGAGAAGGTTATTCTTTTTAAAAGAGACTACTTTTGCACTTTTATGAAGTAACGGTTTAATTTTTGTACGAATTACAGCAGCATTAACATTTGAGAGTTGAAAAACCATTGTTTTCATGGTTCTTCCACCTGTATTAATATTACTAGTAACTGGTAAACCTTGCCCTGCCGCAGTTGTAGACTTGACAACCTGATAGTAAGACCCTTTATTTACTAAAGTCATTTTTTTGGTCTCTAAAATGGCATTAAGAAGAGGAATAAGTTCATCTTTTTCTATGCCTTCTTTATTGGCAACAAAGTTGATTTTACCTTTTATCTCTCCATCAATTAAAATATTTTTACCCGTAATTTTACCTACCATTTTAACAAAATCATTGACACTTAGGTTTGCAAAGTTAATGTTTACTTTTTCTGCATGAACTTGAACACTTAATGCCAAGATGAATGCTACTGCTATTTTACTGAATTTCATATTCTAAATCCTTACTTTTTCCATTTCTAAGAACGGTTAATGTTAAATTTTCTAAATTGTCTATGTCATTAAAGAAGCCCATGGCTGAACTTAAATCGAGTCTCTCACCGTTAACCCCAGTTAAGATGTCTCCACGCTGGATACCCAGTTTTTCCATGTCACTTCCTTTTTTTACAAAATTTACTTTAAATCCTGCTGCATTACCATTTTTTTTATATTGAGAGAGACCAATATCTTTCCAAATCTTATCCATATCTTTTGTATAAGTAGTTAATAAATTCTTAGGTATATGCTTTATGCCATCTTCTTCTACAATTTCACTACTTGCCTTACTTTTTATTTTTGTTACACCAGGGCGTATATTTCTTGAACTCTGCGTAGCTTTAGCATTTCGTTTGTTTTCTAATGCAAGTTTAAACTCTTCAGAGTTTTTCTTAAAAATTGCAAAATCTTTACCAGCTTTAATAAGCTTAAACCCACTCTTCGTACTCTCACCTTTAGATAATATCTCTGTTTTGCTACCTTTTCCAATAGTTACTACAATCTTATCTCTTGAATTATAGAGTCCTAAAAGTTTGTATCCTCTCATGGAACTATTTTTTTTAGGAGCTGTAGTTTTTATAGGCGCAATTACTTTTGATTCATTGGTCAAACGAACACGATAATAGAGTTTTTTTCCTCTACTTGAGGTCTCAACTTCTTCCCCTGTTGTGGGCAGAAAAACCATAGAGACTACTAGCCATAATAATTTTACCACAATAACAATAGACAAAATAAAAATAAGTGTTGAGAGATGTTTACTACTAATAATTTTTTTCATAGAACCATCCTTTCTCTTTATCTTTTTTCAAAAATTTTTTAATTGTTTTTAACTCTTTTGCTATAGGAAATAGAATCTCTATTTTTCTCTCTCTTAAAGCCACCCTACCGTCTAATACTCCAAAAGATCCTGCTCCATCTAATTTTACAATTAAAGGGTTTAAAACAGAATAGACAGCCGATAAACTATTGATCTCTTTTGGTGCCATATTTGACAATGTTTTGTCCATTTTAATCTCATTTATTTTTAATGTATTGTAAAAAAGAAAAAAATTAAAATTTAACTCATCAATGTGTGAAACTTTTGCACCAGCAACATAAATATCAGCATTCTTAATCTTTAGACCATACCAAGTGTCTGTAATACTTTCATTCGAAATAAGAATGTTTTTTTCCTTTAATGATTTTTCTAAAAGGTAATAAAGTTCTACTTTTGGAGCAAAAATCCATAAAAGAATAAGCATTAGAAAAAAACCACCAACAATTCGTTTTACCACTTGCATGTGAACTCCATTGTATATTGATTTTTAGCATTTTGAGTAATATCCAAACGCACAATTTGTACAGGCATATTAATAAGCTTATTGGTAACCTTACTAAGCTCATTTCCTGTTAAATTACTATAAGAAGCCACAAGTTTTTTAGACTTCTTTCTAAAGCTCACTACCTTTGAAGTAGGAACAATGGTTTTTAACACTTTAACCTTATTGGCAAGTTGTTTATCACCCCATTGTTCCTTAAAAGCTTTAATTTTAGAAATTTCCATAACCTGTTCTTGCATAAGCACTCTATTTTGATTAACATATTCACTCGCAGAAAATTTATACATAAAAGCAAACAGTGCGAAGAGAAAAGTAAATAAAATAATTAATTCGTTTTTATAACGTTGAAGCGTCATCATATTCATAAGCTTTTCTCCACGTTAACAGTTTGCCCCATGATTGAGCTTTTAAATTTTTTTGCTTTAGCACTTTGTGCCACTTGTTTCGCAATAGTAGCATCAGATGCTTTAATCTTTGTCGTAATTTTAGATTGTGCTATCGTCAAAGAAGTTAATTCACTTTTAGCTGAAAGCAGTTTAGAGATATCTTTAAGACTTTGACGCTTTGCTCTTTCATTGGTATCAATAGGTTGATACTTTTGTAAAATATTTTTTCTTAACATGCTAGAACCATAACTCGGATCCTCATCTATAAGTGAAAGCAAGTGTGTTTCATCTTTAGCAGTAGATGATTTAATACGATTTCCTTCAAATATAAATATTGTACCCAATATAGCAAATATTGAACCAAGAAGAATAGTCTCTTTTAATGAGACCAATGAAGTATGAGAAGCACCCATACTTACGCCTGAACCTAAATGCATTTTACCTAAGTCTATTGAACTAAAATTAATACTTTTGTCCATCAAAGAGAGAGGAATTAAAGCAACAATACCCTCTATGTTTTGTAAAATATATTTATCATTTAACAACACGGGTTCTTCCAAAGAAGCACTTAACTCTTGTGCAAAATGGATTTTAGAGACACGATGTACCTCAATGCCTACACTTTCTAAAAAGGTCTCTATCTCTTCTATATTATAGGCATAAAAGTACCAAGCCCCCTCATGTTTTGTAACATGATATTGATACGCTTTTGTTAAATCTAAGTGATCATCAAAAAGTGACTCAGCTATCTGTTTGGCTTGATAGGCAAACCTTATATCTAACTCTTCACGTATAAGTGTATAAAATTCTGGTGTTAAGATAATTTCAACACTATGTTTCAATGAGACTGGTTCCATATTTCTATGAATAAATAGTCTATTGTTACTCTTGTCCATTAAACTCAAAGTTGCTACTCCTTCCTTCTATGTAATTAAATTGAAACCCATATTGGTTTTCATTATAGATAAATATTTGTTTACAATGCATCGCATTGACTGCTTTTGTACTGTATATTTTTTTATTCAATGGGCTTATATAGTCATTATCTTTTAAAAAAGAGGATAAAGTTGTCACTTCACCTGATTTGATGTCGTTAACCCAATTATCTTTTATCAATTCAAGAGGAATATCAAACGCTGCTGAAATAAATTCAGCAGAGGGATATCCCCCATCAATAAGCGTTTTTTGGCTAACCTCTATGAAAGTAAAATACTTTTCCCATGGAATATTTAATGCCTTTTTATCGTTATATTGTAAAGAATAATTAGTTATTATACTCATAAATTGATTTTTTGAGACAATCCCTCGTTGCTTATCTAATCTTGGTTCATAATCTCTATTTTCTAAAGTTTTTCCTGTAATAGCTTCAAGTAACATCTCTTCAAGCCCATTAGGATCTTCAATATTATAAAAGTCTACTACATATAATAAAATATCTTTGGCTAAACTACTTTTATCGGGAACTGATGAAAACTTCTCTTCATCCAACCAGTTAATTGGTACAGCGGTTATCAATGCTTTACACTGCATATTTAACATGAACCCACTCTCCTCTTCTGCTAAAGTCAGAGGTAAAGTATAGAGTAGATTTAACTTTTTACTATCCTTAGAACCTTTTGGGAAAAATCTTTTTAAGACATCACTCGTATTGCCATATAAAATATTAGCTTGTATCAATCCTGACACAGCACTTGCATCTGTTCTTGCCTTTTCCAAATAACTAAATGAAACAGCTATTATTGACATAATAGAAGCTATCACCATTAACGTTATAAAAAGGGCAATGCCTGTTTTTCTTTTATCCATAATAAAGCTCAATTCAAGTAAAATCCTCAATATTATAACTAACTTTAATTAAGGAAATTACCAATGACCCATAAAACAGAGCCAATGAAGCAAAAACTTACTAAAAACTTAACTCTTTATATTAATAAAAAATATAAAACCATAACTAAAAAAGCTTTCTCACTATTAGAGTTACTTGTTGTTATTTTGATTTTAGGACTTTTAGCTGCTACAGTTGTTCCTAAGATTATTGGTTCGTCAGATCAAGCAAAAATTGATTTGGTTTGTGTCAACATGAAAGGCGCAGCAAATGCACTTAAAATGTTTAAGCTTCATAATGGTATGTATCCAGAAACAGAAGAAGGTTTTGCTGCACTACAAGCAAATCCCGATACTGACAAATACCCCAACTATGCAACTTCTGCTTATTTAGAAAAATTACCAAAAGACTCATGGGGAAGCAAAATGGTTTATATTAAAACAGGTAACAGTTTTGATATTATCTCTTATGGTGCAGACAAAAAAGAGGGTGGAACTGATGAGAATGCCGATATTAAATATTCCAATTGTAAATAACTAACTTTGATGTATCTCTCTACTCCAAACTTTTATGCCAAGCATAAAGGTTTCTCCCTATTGGAACTTATTATTGTGGTATTGATTATCTCTCTAATGGGATCTATTCTCTTCTCCTCTGCCATTAAAGAGCAACAAAAAAGAGATATCTCCGATCCAACTACTCTTTCACTAACACTTCGTGACTCTTTTAAAGGCGAAGGTGACATTGAACTCTTTTGTATAAATAAATGTAAAAACTGTTACATCATGAAAGAGGATGGTGAGATATCTCCCTATGAGGGCAACATCAACTTAGGAGAAAATGTTGAAGTACATATGCTTGATAAAAACAACCATTTTGTTCAAATTGATGAAATAGGACGAATAGACGATAAGAAAGTTTGTCTCCGTTATCAACTCTATGCAAACGGAAGTACCACAAAGATGGTTATTCTTAACAATCAAGGTATCTACTATCTACCTTCTTATTTTGGAAAAGCCCAAAAAGTAAAAGATATGGAAGAAGCAAAAGAACTTTGGATTAAAGAAGAGTACTCTTTACGTGATTCAGGTTCATTTTATTAAGGAAAATAATGAATACTAACTCTAAAAAAGCTTTCACATTAATTGAAATAATTGTATCTGTTATGATTGTAAGTATCGTTGTAATGGGAATACTAAAACAACAATCTCAAAACAGTGATATGGCTGAATACCTTTTAAAACAAGGACAATCTACATTGAATAATGGACTGTTTTTAACAAACGAAGCCAAACGCTACTCTAATGATAAAAAAAGTGCTTATGATTTATTAACAAATGAATTTGTCATAAAAGATTTTGAAAGCCGTGAACTTTTAAAAAAGATTGAAAGAACCATTAACATTACAGATGATTTAGAAATTCCTGTCAGCATGGAAGAAGGAGAAGCACCAATCTTTACCTTCTATACCAATGAAATACTACTCAATGAAGATTATCCCGTACGTTATTATACTTTCAAATAATAACGTAGAAACTATTTTTCTTATTGCTGACAAGGGTCAATAACTGCTGCTTGATTAGGATAAAGATAAATCTCTACTCTTCTGTTCAACGCCATGTTTGCTGCTGAATTATTTGGAGCAACTGGCTTGGAGAAGGAGCAACCTTTTGCATACATAGGATTAGTGACTCCCCCTTGACTAATGATTCGCCCAACTGAAGAGGCTCTGGATTCTGATAATCTTTGATTATACTCGAAACGACCACTATTATCAGTATGACCGACAGCTTGAATAATCATATTCGCATAAGCAGGTTTTTTAAATGCAGGAATCATCTGACGAATTTCATTTGCTGCAGAAGCTGTTGGGGTCGATGAATTTGTTTGAAACATCATAGGATCACGAAACATAATTTTGACAAACTTATCGGTATTTGAGACAATAACCTGATTATTTGGATTCTGTTCAGCAGAGGGATCATTGTTAACATTGGTGTTTAACACCTGTGCAACTTCTTGTGCTTGTTGATCCATATTGTACCCTATAATAGCTCCAACACCAGCACCAATAGCACCACCTATAGCAACGCGTTTCCCTCCTCTATTGGCTGTTGTTCCACCAATTACAGCACCCAACAACCCACCAATTACAGCAGCGGTTTGCGTATTGTTTGTTGAGCCATCAGCATTTTTAATTGTTGGCATACCTGTACTAGCACAACCTGCTATCAGTACAATAGAGAGTGTTGAAAGTAAAATAGGTTTTAATATTTTTTTATGCATTTAGATATCCTTTTTATTTAAAAGGAGTATAACATAACTTTTGTAAAGTAACTGTGGAGAGAACAAGCTTCGAGGAACTTGTTTCTGAGGAATTTGTTTCTTTGGAGAATAAAATTTAAGATTTACTTCCTGGCTTAATTGCAGTAGAACCCTCTTTGCAAAGGGGGCATTCACTTGGGGCATACATTTCAAAAGTAAAATCATCTAAAGCAAAAAAAGGTACCTTAGAAGAGAGTTTACATTCTGCTTTAGCTTCAAGAGTAGAGCCTTCTCTTTTACAAAAACCTCTATTGGCTAAAGAAGCAAAAGCTACAATATTTGCTCCAAGTTCTTCAATGGCAAGGGCTGCTTTCATTGCTGAGCCACCTGTGGTGATAATATCTTCACATATTAAAATATTTTCACCTTTTTGAACTTCAAAGCCACGACGAAGCTCCATCCCACCTTCTTTTTTTTCAACAAAAATAGAACGCACACCCAAAGAACGTGCCAATTCGTACCCTGCTAAAACTCCACCAAGTGCTGGAGCACAAACTGTATCTATTTTGAGTCCAGAACTTTTAATCATCTGGGCTAATGCATTACAAATTAGTTCAGCTCGTTTTGGGTCTTCTAAAACTTTAGCACTTTGTAAATATCGGCTAGAGTGATTCCCACTGGCTAACAGAAAATGACCATCAAGGAGTGCTTTGGCATCTAGGTATTCTTGTTCAATATTCATGGTTATACTTTTAGAATTTCCACTTCTTTAGCCAAAAGGGCAGAATCAACTTCTGCTACAGAAGCATCAGTAATTTTTTGAACTTCATCTTGACCTTTTTTCGATTCATCTTCTGAAATATCTTTGTTTTTTTCAAGCTTTTTAACTTTATCATTAGCATCTTTACGAATATTTCTAACCGCAATCTTTGCTTTTTCAGACATTCCTTTTGCTTGTTTTACAATCTCTTGTCTTTGCTCAGAAGTCATAGCTGGGAAAAAAAGTTTAATAAAATCTCCATCATTATTAGGATTCACTCCAATATTTGCTTCTTGAATGGCTTTTTCAATAGCTCCTAGAAGATTCTTTTCCCATGGGGTAATAGAGATAGTAGTAGCATCCGTTACAACAACTGAACCTACTTGATTAAGTGCTGTTGGTGTACCATAATAATCTACTCTAATAGCATCAACAATATTTGTGCTTACTTTACCTGTTCGTAGCGTAGAAAAGTCTCGCTTTAAAGCATCAATACTTTTTCCCATTTGTTCTTTTGTCTGTTCATAAATTTCATTTAACATAAATGATTCTCCTTATTTAATAGGTTAGAGAGGTTAAAAACCATAAGAGGGAAAAACCCCTCAACGTGGTTATTTTTTAGAACTATTGTTTTCTGTCGTTGGTACAGAAGTAGCTGTGTTTATTGTATCGGCTACAGAATGTTCTTTTTCTTGATTATATAAATAACCCATGGCTAGAGTATTGAGTACAAATAAAATTGCCAATGTGAATGTTGCCTTTGATAAGAATCCAGCAGGTCCTTTTGCTCCAAACATTGATTCGTTACTGCCACTGTAGGCACCAAGCCCAATGCTTGAACTTTTTTGTAATAAAATGGCAATAACAATTGCAATAGTTAAAAGAATTTGTACAACTAATAGGGTTTCTATCATTTTTTCCTCTTTAAATAGTGAAGTATATACTTCAAATTGGGTATAATTTTGGCGATTATACCCTAAATTAATTGAAATTGAGTTAAATGAAAGTAGTTAAAGCGTTCTCTAAATTTGCACACGAATATAACAAATACAATATCATCCAAAAAGAAGTGGCTAAAAAGCTTTGCAGCTACTTAGAGAACAAATCCTATAGTAATATCTTAGATTTAGGTGCGGGGGATGGTGCTATATATACACACCTAATAAAAAGAGAGATACAATTTAAACAATTTACAGCACTTGATTTTTCACAAGAGATGCTAGATATACATCCTCAAAAAAGTAAAATTGAGAAAATTTGTTTAGATTTTAATTCTCCTGAATTTTCAAATTTCTTTAAAAAAAATCAATTTGAAATTATCATCTCCTCCTCTTCTCTACAGTGGAGTGCAAACTTAACTTCAGTTTTAAGTTCACTCTCTCATTTTTCAACACAGTTTTACTTCTCTTTTTTTACAGCAAATACTTTTAAAACCTTACATGCTACTGCCAAGATTAATTCTCCTATTTATTCAAAAGAGGAAATTTTGGAAGCTCTAAATAAGCTATTCAACTATGAAGTAGAGACAATTAACTATACATTAAATTTTGATTCTGTACATGAAATGTTACGATATATTAAAAAGTCAGGTGTAAATGGGGGAATCAAACAGTTGAGCTATAAGCAAATGAAGTCTTTAATCTTAAATTATCCGCTAGACTATTTAGAATTTGAAGTGATGTTTATAAAAGGAAAGTTGAAAAAGTAGTTTGCTTTGAAGAAAGATTTCTTCAAAGCATTGTAGACTTAGTCGTCACTTCCCATTATTCCTAATAGTTGAAGAATTGCTGTAAACATATTGAAAAAGTCTAAAAACAATGAAACAGCTGCATCTACAGGTGAATCATATGCACCATTTGCAATGTTTTGTGTGTCATAGATTGTAAAGAGTGAAAACAGTAGTAAAATACCAGCAGTTATAATAACATGCATTAATGGGTTATGTAAAACAAACATATTGATTAATGATGCTATAAAAATAACAATCATTGTAATAAACAATGGTTTACCCCAACTTGAAAAATCACTTTTTGAGTTAATGGCAAAAAGACTTAATGCTCCAAATAAAACAGATGTCATTAAAAATGCATTTCCAATTAATGCCCCATTCCCTTGTCCAATCATCATTGCTAACAGAGGTACAATCATTACCCCTAACGCAAAAGTAAAGACAAAAAGAGCCATTAAGTGTAATGTTGGATTTTTTCTAGTTGCATTAAATCCAAAAAACACCATGAGCATTACAAATCCAAAGATAAACCATTTGTATCCAGCTATTGCTTCTGCATAAGGCATGGTTAAATAAGCACCAAGTGCTGATGATACCATACTCGCTCCAAGCAGTTGATAAGTTTGCTTCATAAAGGTAACAGTAGCTGTTCCTGTAGCTGTTTCATATCCTACTTCTGTAGTATTGTTATAATCTCTATCATAAAGAGCCATATATAAATCCTTTGTGTTTAACCAATGAAATAATTATTATTTTATTGGTTTGAATAAATTAATTATATCAAACTATTATTGATATATTCTAAAATTAGTATATTGAGTTGATGTTTAAAATAAGTTGAAAAAATGTAGATTTTAAAGGGAAAATCGAAAGAATTCAGAAGAGAAAAACTCTTCTGAATTAGACAATTCTAAAGGATTAATAAAGACCTAAAGATTGCATAGTAGCTACAGAAAGACCTGCAACTGGTAAACCTTTTGCTTTTTGGTAAGATCTAACTGCTGATCTTGAAGCTGAACCCCAAATACCATCAATTGGTCCGTTATAGTAACCAGCATTTTTAAGTGCTTTTTGAACATTTCTGATCATAGTACTATTCATACTTGTTTTACAAACAATTGGAACCCATTTAGCATAACCATCTGCAACCATTCTTTTTTTAGTTACTGTTTTGTATGTAGCTGGAATTGCCATTCTTCTTTCACTAGCTGGAGTAACAAGCTTTTTAACTCTAACAGTTGTGTACTTAGCTGGAGTAGTAACAACTTTTGTTCTAGCTGGAGTTGCAACAACTCTTTTAGAAACTTTATTGTATTGAGCAGGTGATGCAGTTAAACAAACTTTATTTCCTGTTGCTTTAGCAGAAGCAGATAGTCTTGAACCAGCAGCTACTCCAGCTCCTGAACCATATCCACCTGCACCGTTAGCACTACTACCAACACCATCAGCAGCAGACATACCTGTTGAACGTGCATTTGAACAGTTAGATGGACTATTTGTCCAACCATATGAACCATTAGAAACTTTTTGAGTTTTTGTTACAGTTTTATAAGTAGCTGGAACAGGAATTGTTCTACTTGATGCAGGAGTCACTAACTGTTGAATATTTACAGTTTTATAAACAGGTGGAGTTGTTACTTTTCTTGTTGTAACTGGTTTAGCAACAACTTTTTTAGTTACAGTTTTATATACAGCTGGAATTTCAACTAAACATACAACTTCTGATTGATTACAACCTCTATCACCACATTTTGTTTTTTTCCACTCTGTTCTAGCAGGTGAAACCATAATTCTTTCTCTTACTGTTTTATATTGAGCAGGAGATTTAACAAGCTTTTCTGTACCTTCAGATACTAGAATTCTTTTAGTTACAGTAGTATATTTAGCAGGAACAGCAACAACTCTTTCACTTGCTTCTGAAGCCAATACTTTTTCTGTAATTTTTTGGTATTTAGCAGGAGCATAACACTCATAAAAACAAGTACCTGGTCTTGCAGAATCTGTAGGCATACCAGCTGCTTGTGCAGCATTCATAAGCATACTAGATGCTTCAGGAGCTCTTTGTCCTAAAGCTGTTCTCCATGTTCTAGCTGCTGGTTTAGCTAAAACTCTTTCATATACTGTTTTATAAGTAGCTGGAATAGTAACTGTTCTTTGTGTACCATCAGAAACTTTAATTTTTTCTGTACCCCAAGTATATTTTGCTGGAATAATTTGTACTTTTTCAGTTGCCTCTGTTGCTAAAACTCTCTCTGTAGAGGTAGCATATTTAGCTGGGAAAAATGCTTTTGTAAAACATTGCCCTGGCTGTGCTGGTGGTAAATCATCAGTTCCTGCATTTGCAGTCACTATAGCTGTCATCGCAATAAGCGACAATTTTAATGTATCTTTAATTCTCATAATATTCTCCTATGTATTTATATGCAAATAATTAACGCATGCTTAATTATAAAAAAGTTTACCTCATGCATAGCTTAAAAAATGTAAAAATATAAAATAACATACAAAATAACATATAAAAACACATTGATTGCGTATTTAATTTATTTAGTTGGCTGTTTATCTGAACTATATAATATAGTATGGTAACACTTTCATAATTAAAATTCTGCTAAGATATATATTTATTTCTAAAAGGATATATTTCATGACAAACCTCTACGAAAAGCTTGGACTCTTTTATCTTGGTCGTGACATTGACAAAAACACCCAAGAAGCTACAGATGCACTTACTCTACTTAAAAACAAAAACC
>OBIK01000027.1_pt1 | contig 17479 bp, 19 predicted proteins | sample 1496171 | NCBI WGS metagenome assembly OBIK01 (sample SAMEA3367191, study PRJEB22510) | hydrothermal vent metagenome | biome: marine hydrothermal vent; material: sea water | place: Cayman Islands | collected 2012-01-19 | depth 2308 m | reverse complement strand
ATACATAATTTTAAATAATATATAAATATAATTATAATAAGTTATTACTATATATAATATATTAACTATACTTTTATTATTATTTAATTATAATAAATAATAAAATTTTAAAGGACTTCTCTCATGAATAACTACAAAACAAAAGTAATAGTATTAAGTCTGTTGGTTAGTTCAAGCCTTCTTGTAGCAGAAGCTGACCATGAACACCATGACGAAAAAAGTACAGAAACAAAAAAGGTTAAAAGTAAAAAGTTAAAACATTTTCATGACCCTTTTTGTGTCTGTGACAAAAGTCCCCTCTTCTCAAAACATAAATATGATGGAAAAATACATGGGTATTTACGTGCTCACCACATCTTTGCAGGAGAAGATAATGGGTTTGACAAAAATACAGGTTCAACTATAGGACTAGGACTTAGATATAACCTTAAAATAAATAATCAATTTTCAGCAGGTATTGAATACTATGGAGTAACCGATTCAGGTCTTACCGATGAAGATAAAACTGTTGCTTATGGTCAGTTTATGAATGAGAAGAAAAATAAAGACTTAGAGTATGGTGACACCTTTGGTCTGCATTTGTCCTATAAAGACAATGGATATACTGCTAGTATCGCACGGAGTCAATTTGACTCCCCTTTAACCAAAACACATATTACTCATGTGCCAAACATGTTTGAATATGTAAGAGTAGACAAAAATGTAGATGCTGCCAATCTCTCATTCTCCTACATAACTAAAATGGCTTATGGGTCAAGATCAGCTGCAGACTTTGGACTTATTGGAGAATTCACAGGTACTGCTGGTATGCAACTCAATCCTTTTAAAGATGTAGAAAGAGGTAAATACATCTCTATGCGAGATGTTGTTGGTGAAGATACCATGGGTATTGCTGTTTTTGGTGCTGAAAAATCTTTTGAAGACTTCAATATTAAAGTATGGGACTACTATGCTCAAAATGCTGGTAATAACTTCTATGCAGAAACAGAGATTCCTCTGTATTTTAAAAAAGGTTATGGTCTAGGAGTACACTTTCAGTTTTTAAACCAAAAAGTTGATAAAGCGTTTAAAGATACTTATGGTGGAAATTTTTACGGTGTTAAATTCAATACACAAATGAAAAAATTAAAAGTAAACTTCGCCTATAACAAAAAAGATAACCAAGGTGGTTTCCACAATCCCTCAGGTGCAAATATGGGTTACACCTCTAGTATTTTTTCAAGAAATGAGTACAGAACAGGTGTAGATGCTTATAAAATAACAGCAATGTACCCTATTATGAAAGGCTTAAAAGTCATCGCTTCACATGCTGAATATGGTCAGTCAGATATGACACTTAAACGTAAAGGTGGTAAACCTGCTCTTTCTTCACAAACTGATGCAAAAGAGACCAATCTTATTGTTGTTTACAAGCCTATGAAAAATTTATCACTGAAACTTTTTAATGCAAACCGTACATCAGAGTTTAGTACTGCTGCAAAAGAGAGAACACAAAATCATACAAGACTGATTGTTAACTATAATTTTTAAAAGTGCTATAAAGAGAGCTGATAAGAGTCCCCCTTAAACTTAAGCTCTCTCTTTCTCAATAACTTCTCTACATGAAATACAATAATCAGCAAAAACCTTAACTTTAAGTCTCTCAATACTTATCTCTTCTCCACATGCGTCACAAATACCATAAGTACCTATTTTTATTCGCTCAAGACTACGCTCTATCGCTTCTAATTTTTCAGATTGTTTGTCCATAAGTGTATTGACAATAGCATGTCCTCTCTCTACAGAAGCATGGTCACCTTCATCTCTTGGCTCATTATCTCGTAAAGTATCTAGCTCAGAGGAACTACTATTGAAATTACTCTGAATTTGTTGCTTCATATTTTCTAACTCTTTTCTAAAACTTTCTAACTCTCTTTGACTCAACATTTTATCTCCTTTAAAATAAATATCTAATAAATTATAACTATATAAAACTAGTATTAACCTTTTATCCTATAAATATTATATAAAAAAAATATAACAAAAGTATATCCTTGCTCTTTATTTTGCAGTTTGATATAATTCCGAACTTAAATATAAAGAGGATATATGCAGCACCTTGTTGATACCAATGATTTTAATGATGAACAATTAAGACAGATTATGCATGATGCAAAAGCATTTAAACAGAAGATGCCTTCAAAAATTTTAGAAGAGAAGCTACTCATCACTCTTTTTTTTGAAAGTTCTACTAGAACACGTAGTTCATTTGAAGTCGCTGCAAAAAGGCTGGGTGCTTCTGTTGTTCACCTTGACCCCTCTAAGAGTTCTGCGAACAAAGGTGAAAGCCTTGAAGATACCTTTGAGAACTTAGCAGCTATGGAGCCTGATGGAGTTATCATACGTCATGAATTTAATAACACCCCTAAGAAGTTAGCCCTTAAAGAGCTAACTCCCATCATTAATGCTGGTGCAGGAAACAATGCCCACCCTACTCAAGCGTTGTTGGACTGCTTTACCATGATGGAACACTTTAAGCTCAAGACTCCTGAAGAACTTAAAGGTAAAAGAGTTGCTATTGTTGGTGACATAGTAAGTTCACGTGTGGCAGCCTCTGGCATTCGTCTTTTTACGCGTTTAGGGCTAGATGTTGTGCTTGTAGCACCAAAACCTTTTATGCCAGACAATAACTTACCTCAATATGAAAACTTAGATGATGTAATGGATAATGTAGATGTAATTATGAGTTTAAGAGCCCAACTTGAACGACATAAAGCACCTATATTTGAAGACTACAATGAGTATGCTAAGGAGTATTGTATTACACAAGAACGCATGGGAAATAGAGATATTTTACTGCTTCATCCAGGACCTGTTATGCGAAATATTGACATCTCAGATGAGATGCTAGAAGATAAACGCTGTAAAGTTTTAGAACAAGTCAAAAATGGCGTTTTTGTTAGGATGGCGATTTTAAAGCTTATATTGGATAATTAATGAAAAAAATAAATAGACTGGCTTCAAATAAAGAGCCTTTTTTATTTGTTCTCTCTTATGATTTAAAAAAACAATTTATTCAACCCCTATCAGAACTTGATGATAATGTCTATTTTAAAATTGGCAATCAACGTAACTACCCTAAAACTCCTAGAAAAAAATCATATTACCTCAAAAAAAACCCTCTTGATTTTCAAGAGTATCAAAATGCTTTAGAAAAAATTTTAGAAGAGATACGTGCAGGTAATACTTATTTGATTAATCTTACTTTCAAAACTCCCATTGAAACAGATCTTAGTCTAAAAGAGATTTTTACCTATGCAAAAGCAAAATACAAACTCTATTTTAAAGATGAGTTTATCTGTTTTTCTCCTGAAAAGTTTATAGAAATTATAGACAATAAAATTTCCACTTATCCTATGAAAGGAACGATTGAAGCTTCTATACCTAATGCTAAAAAGCAAATATTAGCCAATGAAAAAGAGATGGCTGAACATGTTATGATTGTTGACCTTATGCGTAATGACTTAGGAATGGTAGGAGAAAATATTCAAGTAGAAAAGTTTCGTTATGTTGAAAAAATAGAAGCTGGAAACAAAGAACTACTGCAAGTGAGTTCTAAAATCACAGCAGAGCTTCCAGAAAATTGGCACGAAACACTCGGTGACTTACTTCAAAGACTTTTACCTGCTGGTTCTATTACAGGAACGCCTAAAAAGAGTACGGTTAATATTATAGAGAAAATCGAAAACTATGAACGTGGTTTTTACACAGGTGTCTTTGGAGTTTTTGATGGTAAAAATTTATATTCAGCTGTAATGATACGATTTATTGAAAAAGAAGATAATAAGTTATTTTATAAAAGTGGAGGAGGCATCACTATTGATAGTGATGCCAAAAGTGAATATGAAGAGTTGATAGATAAAATCTATCTTCCTTTTTAAGCTACTACTAGTAGTTAACTACAAATCCACCAACACGTCCTGAGTATGCTTTAGCAGCTGATCTGCTTGAGAAACCTGTTAAGATAACTTTATAGTATCGACCAATTTTCTTTACAATAGCAGGATATTGTCCACCTTGACTATCGGCTACTGATTGTGCTTTACTCATAGAACCAAAAGCCCCAACTTGCACACCAACACCAGAAGCACTACTAAGTGTTCCAGATGAAGAAGAAACACCATAAGGATTATTTACATTGTATCCTCCATCAGATGCTGTATTATAATTTGGTTGAACAGGTGGAGTATATCCACCAGAGTTACCACCTTGAACAATAAATGCACCAGGGAAACGACGCTCTTTTAATCTGTTGGCTTCAGCTACTGAAGGAATACCAGATACAATAACTTTATTCATTGCACCACGTTGCACATACGCTGATAACCCAGGAGCTAAAGAGAGTCTGTTTTTATACTCTTGAGCAGCATAATAATCTTTTAAAGCAGCAATTTGTAGATGAATTCCTCCACCTTGCCCTGCTGTTGAAGCAGGATAAGCGCTTGTTGTTACTGGGTAATCACTAATGGTAGGTTGACTTGTTGTATAAGAATCATTATAAACACTAGTTGTACCTGTAGTTGTTGTAGTTGTTCCTGCATAAGAATCATTATAAGCACCAGTTGTGCCTGTAGTTGTTCCTCCATTTGCATAAGGGTCAGCGTACGTTACTCCTCCTGTTGTTGAAACAGTTTGATCCATAACACCTGAAGTATTAATCACTGTAGTATCAGGAACACTTCCATAAATAGTTGAGTCTATCGTTGCTGATGGCACATAAGTAGTTCCCTGCACCTCTTCTTCGTAAATAGTACCTCCTGATTGTATCGTTGAACTATTAACTGGATTAGTAGTATCATATATTGCTTGTGTATCTTGCACAGGTTTTACACAACCTGTTGATAACAACAGTAGCGCAGACGTTGTCATTAAAATATTGAATTTTTTCATAAATTCCCTTTTTGAATTTTTCTTATTATAACAGTCTATTGATATCATCAATATTAATAATTCTATTTTTGAGCTATTTATTGTTACTTTTTATTTTCTAAATCCAATTTTATAAGCGTTCTATCTCTCCTACTTGATGTTGAAAAACGTAATAAGTCATCTGATACTTCCACATAAGTTGGCAAGTTTTTAAACGTAAGTTCCAAAAGTTTTGAGGTTACCAATGCATCTGAAAACGCTCGATGTTGTGTATGCGTACCCAATTCTAAGGTTTCACTTAAATACGCAAGTCCATAACGCTCACTCTCAATAGTTCGTCTAGCAAGTTCAATAGAGCAGAGTTTTTGATTTCCAATGCTCCCTAATCCAAAACGGTCAAAAGAGTGGTTTAAAAACCCATAATCAAACTCAACATTATGTGCCACAAAAATAGCATCATCAAGAAAGACCCTTAATTGAGCCAATACTTCTGCTTGAGAGGGAACATCAATCAAATCTTTAGGTAAAATACCTGTTATTTTAGAGATATATTCAGGAAGAAAAGTACAAGCAACAAAACTCTCAAAGCGACCAATAACTTCACCTTTTTGAAACATCACCGCACCCACTTCAATCACCTGTGCCGTCTCAGGTTTAGAACCATTGGTCTCAATATCAATAACACAATACTTCTGCTCCATATAAGGGGTAAAAAAAGTTTCTAAACGGTAACGACCATCAAGTTGCACAATAGGGTAGCCTGAAGCCTGAAGTAACATGAAAATCGTATCACTATCTTCAAGAAAAGTACCATGCTTTTTAACAATACGCTCATAAGAGGCTACGGATAAGTACCCTGCATTCCTTCTAAATGCTGAGGTTAACGCTTCATAAACTTTTTGCATTTTGAATAAACTTACTTACCTTTTCATAATCTTTTTTACCTTTTGTATGCTCAACACCAGAACTAACATCTACTCCATAAAAGTTATATTTTTTTAATTCATGTAAATTATCTGCATTTAGTCCACCAGCCAAGATGATTTTAGAACAATCTATCTCATCAAACCATTCTAGATTCAATCGTTTTCCAGAACCACCATAGGCTTCACAATAAACATCTACCAAACGATATCTATCTCTGTATTGTAAAATATCTTTGGCTTCTTTTGCACGAATAACAGGCAAGGCTTTGGAGCCTATACTATTCAATGCTTCTTCATCCACATCAAAATGAATTTGACAAAGCGTCAAATCACAATAGTTTGAAATGGTATCAATGGTATCAATACCCTCATTGACAAACAGCCCTACTCTACCTATAAAAGGTGGTAGTTTTTCAATAATTTTTTTAGCTTCTTCTGGTTTAATATATCGTGGAGACTTATTATAAAAAACAAATCCTAAAGCATCTGCTCCAGATTCAATTGCTTGGATTGCATCTTCAAAATTGGTAATACCACATATTTTAACCCTCACTCTTCATACTCCCTCAAGTATCACTTCAAATCTTAAATTAAGAACCTAAGTTCGACAGTAGATTACCGTTTAGATGCTCTATAAATGGGTGGATTTATTGTCGAACTTAGATTAAGAAGTTTATTATACCTTTAAAGAATCTATAGCGTGCTTATAACCCTCTTTATTTCCAAAAACATAAGAACCAGCAACAACTACATTTACCCCTGCTTCTTTTAACGCTTCTATATTTTTGTCACTTACTCCTCCATCTACTTCTATGAGACAAGCAGGATTTTCTTTTTCAATAAGTACTTTTAAACGTTTCGCTCGTTCTAAAACAGAAGAGATAAATTTTTGACCACCAAAACCAGGGTTTACTGACATTAAAAGAACCATATCTACCTCTGCTAACAAAAACTCCACACTCTCAGGAGGTGTATGAGGATTTAATACAATAGCAGGTTTTATTCCTAAAGAACGAATATGTTGAATTAATCTATGAGGGTGCTTTTCCTCTTCAACATGAAAAGAGATGAACTCTGGTTTTAAAGGAGCAAACAAGTTAACAAAAAAAGTATTGTTTTCTACCATTAAATGTATGTCAAGTGGTTTGGTCGCTGCCTTTGCTACGGCTGAGACGACAACGGGACCAATGGTTAAGTTAGGTACAAAATGCCCATCCATTACATCAACGTGAACAAGGTCACACCCTGCTTCACAAATTGCTTTCACATCACGTGCTAAATCTCCAAAGTCTGCTGAGAGAATACTTGGTGCTATTAACATTTACTGTCCTATTATTTATTTTTTGTATTATAGCTAATTATCCATCATGACTTAAGTAATTATTCCCTATAATTGCGAAACTTTTTATGAGCCATCTAGGTGTGCTTCATAAACACTATTTATTACTAAAGGTATTTATCATGGCAAGAAGATGTGATGTAACAGGAAAAGGTCCATTAACAGGAAATAATGTATCTCATGCAAACAACAAGACAAAGAGAAGACAACTTCCCAACTTAAGATCTGTAAAGATTACTTTAGAAGATGGAACAACTAAAAAAATTAAAGTTGCTGCTTCTACACTTAGAACAATGAAAAAGAAAGCTGCTGAAGCTACGGCTGAAGCAGCACAAGCGTAACTGAAAGTCTTTTAAAAGACTTTCAGTTACCATAGTAACTCAAAACCTTGGCAACTCAAAATAGAGTTTTAAAGTTTTTCAATTGGCGAGAAACTTCAAAGCCACATATAACTCTAAATAACGAGTTATATTTTTTACTATCACCTTTTAGACTCCCCCTTATTTTAACTGTTCTAACCATGATGCTTGGAACTTTTGGCTACATAATTATTGACAATATGTCTCTGCTTGATGCACTCTATCAAACAGGAATCACATTTACCACTGTTGGTTTTGGAGAGATTTCCCCCATTTCAGATTTGGGTCGAATATTTACAATTTCACTTATTATTTTTGGATTTTTAGTCTTTACTGTTGCTATTGGTATTATTGTTGATGTACTCAATAGAGGTGATTTAATTAAAGTTATACAGGAGAGAAGAATGCTCTATGACATTGCACGACTTAAGCAACATTTTGTGATTTGCTATCATAATGAATTTACCATTCAAGTAACAAAACATTTACGTGAAAGTCACATTCCTTTTGTGGTGATAGACCCAAGCGAAAACCTAAAAGAGATAGCAGAAACCTACTCCTATCCCTATTTTGTACAAGCAGAGCCTCATACCGAGACTGCTATTTTAAAATCACACCTCTCTTCTGCAAAAGGTATTATCACCCTTGCTAACAACATTGCTGATAATATCGCAACCATAGCTTCTGTACGTCTTTACGAAAAAGAGATTCAGCGTAGACGAGCATTTTTAATTATCTCCAACGCTCCAACCTTAGTTGATGAAGAAAAACTTTTAAAGCTAGGAGCCGACAAAGTTGTAACACCTACAAATATCATGGCACAACGTATTAATGCCATGGCAATTCGTCCAGATATGGAAAACCTACTACAAGAATTTCTCTATAAACAAGATACCCCACTAGATATGGAAGAAGCTAGAATAAGCAGAACTTCATGGTTGACCCTTAAAAAAATTAAAGATGCTGCCTCTTTTAGAGATATTGCCAATGTAACGATTATTGGAATTCGTCATAAAGATGGGAAGTTTATTCCCATGCCAAAAGGTGATACCACCATTACAGCAGGTTCAAGACTTTTACTGATTGGTCCTAGTGAAGGTATTAAAAAAGTTCGAAAAATTCTTAGAAAAACTATTAAACCAGAGGAGATGTAATATGTTTAATCTATTTTCATTAAAAGGTGGACTCAATAATGTAGAAGGTTTCTTCTGTGATGGTGTTAATGTTGGAATGAAAGATAGTAAAGATGGCGATGTTGCTTTCATTCGTTCAGAAGTACCTTGTGACATTACAGCACGTTTTACTTCTAATAAATTTCAAGCTGCACCCATCAAACATTACCAAAACTATGAAAAAAATTTCAAGACAGACTTTATTTTGATGAATGCTAAAAATGCCAATGCCATGACAGGAGAAAAAGGTATTGAAGATATTAACGCTATATTTGAAGAGCTTAAAAAACATCAAAAAGTACACAACCCTATTATGTCTTCTACTGGTGTCATTGGATACCGTTTAAATCAAGAAAAAATCATTTCTGCTTTTTCTAAATTTAATTATTCTGCAAAAGAGTCAGATAAAACAGCCCGTTCTATTATGACAACAGATAGCTTTAAAAAAGAGTTAGCCTTTAAAATAGTACTGGATGATGGAACTTCATTTAATATTGCAGCCATTTGTAAAGGTGCTGGTATGATTAACCCTGCTATGGCAACCATGCTTTGTTTTATAACTACCGATGCTGACATTCCCAAAACTGATATGGAAGAACTTTTAAGCAATGCGACCGAAGCTTCATTTAATAGAATCTCAGTCGATGGTGATACTTCAACCAATGATACGATTATGCTTTTAGCCAATAAAATCTCTGGAGCATATAATAAAGAGGCCTTTAGAGAAGCGCTCAATAAAATAACATTTGAACTGGCAATGCTAATTTTAAAAGATGGAGAGGGAGCCAATAAACTTATCGCCTTTGAAGTAAAGGGTGCAAAAAATGATGAAGAAGCAAGAAAAGCATCCATGGCACTTTCAAACTCTCTTTTAGTCAAAACAGCACTTTTTGGTGAAGACCCAAATTGGGGACGTATTGCTTCTACCATTGGTGCATCAGGCATAGAATGTGATGAAAGTACACTGACTATTCACTATGACAATCTACTCATCTATTCTAATGAACAAAGAGAACTAGATGAAGAAAGAGAACAAAAAGCCTATACGATAATGAAAAACTCTTCTTTTAAAGTAACTTGTAATCTTGGTTTAGGAAAAGGAACTTACACCTCTTATGGTTGTGATTTATCGTATGAGTATGTGAAAATCAATGCCGAATATCGTACATAAAATAGATAAAAGAACAAATGTTCACATTAAAACTTATAATTTTATTAATTAAATTAAATAATTTATAAAATATATATTATTTTAACTATATCATATCAACTCTATCCTATAATCTAATTATTAAAAAAATAATTAAATATAGGATTAGTCTTGGCAACTCTTTTAAGTTCAAAATCTACTGTTAACTTTTTAAAATCTTCTCTCGTTGCCATTATTCTTGCACTTAGCATTGCACCTTTTATTCTTTTCTTTACCGCTGCAAATAGCAACTGGGTCTTTATGGCAACACTCTTGTGGACAATGGGAAGTTTAGTAATCTTTTATCCCTTTACTGAATATATCTATCCACATCTTATAAGTAAGCTTTCAGTTTATATACTTACATCTCTATTAATTATTGTATCTTCATGGTTAAATATAATACTCATTACCCTACTTTTACCATATGACTATCTTTACTATACTTTTTTCAACATAACCCTCACTCAAATTACACTTTGGGGTTCTGTCTATATTATTTTAATCAATACAATTCTTACAAATTTTATACTTATAAGTAACATCGATTTTTACAAAGAAGAGAGATTATTTTAAAAAATATAATACTTTTTTATTACAATATTATTAATATAATTTATTAATATATATTTTTTTGTTTTAAAAACAAGGTTTTTTATGTTAAACTCTTTTTATTAAAAAAATCAAAGGAAATCTAAACATGACATTAACACAAAAAACTCTATGGCTTTCAGCCATTACTGCTACTCTTTTAACAACAGGTTGTACAACAAGTACAAGTAACAACAAAGCTATTACAAAAGCTAAAAGTACAGTAGAAACAGCAAGTACAACCAGCTATAAGCAATCAAGTGATGGTTCATTCTCATTACCAAATGCTAAATCTGGTACATGTTACGGTAAAGTTGTTATTCCAGAACAATACAAAACTATTACTGAAAAAGTTCTTGCAACTCAAGCTGATACAAAATTAACTATCATCCCAGCAACTTACAAAACTGTTACTGAAAGAGTTTTGGACACAGCTGCATCTACAAAAATTGTTACTGTTCCAGCTACCTATAAAACTGAGAGTAAAACTGTTGTAGTTTCACCTGCATATACAGAGTGGAGAAATGGTCTTCATCCTGAAGCACGAGTTGCATCATCAGCTGTTTTAGCCTCAGCAAAAGCAGGAGGAATTAACTTAGCAGCAGCAAAATCAGGTTCATGTTACTATGAGTTCTATGCTGCACCAACATTTAAGACAACAACTGAAAAAGTTCTTGCTACAGCTGCATCTACAAAGATTATTGCTCAACCTGCTGCCTTTAAAACTGGTACAAAAAAGATTTTAGTAACGCCTGAGACAACAAAACTTGTAAAAGTTCCAGCTGTTTACAAAACTGTTACAGAAAGAATCCAAGTAGCCCCAGCTTCAAAAGTATGGAAAGAGACTAAATGTGCTGATAAAGATTGTAGTGTTGAAGAGATGATGTGTCTTGTTGATGTTCCTGCTGTTTATAAAACAGTTACAAAACAAGTTGTTGTTACTCCAGAGACAACAAAAACAATTAAAATTCCTGCTGTTTACAAAACAGTATCATCAAATGTAGTGGCAGCACCTGCTAGTACAAAAACTATTAATATTCCAGCAACTTATAAAACTTTAGAAAAAACTCAAAAAGTTTCTGATGCAAAATATGTATGGTCTGATTCAATGATGGAAAAAGCAGGTATGTCAAGAACTTCTGCAGTAATTTGTAAAGTAAGTATTCCAGAAGCAACTAAAGTAGTTACTAAACAAGTTGTAGCAACTCCAGCAGCTACAAAAACTATTAAAATTCCAGCAACTTACAAAACTGTTAAAGTAACAAAACTTGTAACTCCTGAAAAAACTAAAAAAACTACTATTCCAGCAACATACAAAACAATTACAAAACAAGTTAAAGTATCAGAGCAATCAGTTAAATGGATGCCTGTTTTATGTAAGTCTTCAATGACTATTGAAACTATTTCTAAAATTCAAAGAGCATTAACTGCTGCTGGATTTAAAACACCTGTAACTGGTTCTCTTGATGCTGCTACTAAAGCATCAGTTAAAGCTTACCAAATGAAAAAAGGTCTTACAGTATCTGGACTTTCAATAGATACTCTTAAAAAATTAGGTGTACTTTAATATCTAATCTAACAAGAACTCTTAGAGTTACTTGTTAGGCTTTACTCTTTTAGCTATAATCCTTTTATATTATTCTAAAAGAGCTTATCTTGACTACTTTCCAAAACTTATCCTTACCCATAAACTTACTAGAGAACCTAAAAAGCTTAGGCTATGAAACTCCAACACCTATTCAAGAACAAAGTATACCTTTACTTAGAGACAACAAAGACCTTATCGCTCAAGCTAAAACTGGTTCAGGAAAAACTTTGGCTTTTTTGCTTCCTCTTATTTTAAAATTAGATGAGAATGAGCATTTTCCTCAAGCACTAATCATTGCTCCTACACGTGAACTTTGTGAGCAAATTTCAGGAGAAGCTAATAAACTGGCCCGATATAAAAAAGATGTAAAAGTTATCACTCTGTATGGTGGTACTTCACTTAGAACACAAGTAGCCTCTTTGGAGAAAGGTGCTGACATACTCATAGGTACACCTGGACGACTACTTGACCATTTTTCAAGAGAGACCATTCACCTAGGAGAGATTAAAACACTTATTTTAGATGAAGCAGATCGTATGCTTGACATGGGTTTTGCTGATGACATTTTAAAGCTGGTTTCTAACTTACCAAAACAGCGTCAATCTATTTTATTTTCAGCAACTTACCCTGAAAATATTGACAAACTTACTAAAGTGATTTTAAAAAATCCCGTTGAAGTAAAAATTGTAAGTAAAGAAAAAGAAGTAACCATTGAAGAATTTGTCTATGAAGTGGATGACAAAGACAAAGCTCTACTTACGACTTTAAAACATTTTCAACCAAATTTAGCACTAATCTTTTGTAATACCAAAGTGAAAACAACAGAAGTCTCTGATATGCTTCATAAGCAAGGTTTTGATGTTGCAACACTCAATGGTGACCTAGAACAATACGAACGCCAAGAGATGCTCTTACAGTTCGCTAACGGTTCATTACCTGTACTTGTGGCTACTGATTTAGCTGCTAGAGGTTTAGACATTGATGGTATTGATTTGGTCATCAACTATGATACTCCTATGAAAACAGAAGACTACACCCACCGTATAGGTCGAACAGGAAGAGCTGAAAAGTCTGGTTTAGCAGTAACCTTATGTGATGAATATGGAATGCGTAAACTTTCAGAGATAAAACCACAACTAAAAGCAGAAAATATTTCAACACTAACACCTAACAAAAACTTTTACATGCAAGGTGAAGTAGCTACACTGTGCATTGATGGAGGAAAAAAGAAAAAAGTTCGTGCTGGAGATATTTTAGGAACACTTTGTAAAGAGATTGGCATTGAGCCTAAAGAGATAGGGAAAATTAATGTTTATCAGAAAAACTCTTATGTTGCTATCAAAAAAACAGTTATTAAAAAAGCTTTTAACGGATTAAAATCTGGGAAGATTAAAGGGAAGAACTTGCGTGTTTGGTGGCTAGACTAAGCATCTAACCATGGATAGAAAAGAGATCTAAAAACTACCACTTACGGATAATTTTATGACAGGAAATACATTTATTTACAATTATACTATAAGTACGTGTAGCCTCATCCTTCTTATCTTCTTCAAATTGCTTTAAAAGATTATCAGCTAAAGTACTAATACTTGCGGCTTCATCAATTGCATATTTTTTAACATCAAAATCTTTTTTTGTATTATTATGAATTTCAAATGCTTCAATGCTCTCAGAAAGCTTCTTCATATCTTTTACACCGTTTCCAATTACTGCTTTATTATTATATAAGAAACCTTTGAGTATCGTTGCTGTCGCTGTCTCTAAGTCTTGCATAATTTTTATGTTTCCACGATCAACCACACCCTCTGCAAACAATAAACCACTTGCTACTATACTCATCATTAATATCTTTTTCACCATATTCTCCTGAAGTTAATAAATTTATAAAAGATTATAACTATTATAAGAAGAATAAAAATTGATATAAATCAATATTATTAATTTATTTTATTTCTTATCATCAATTTCTATGATATCAACAATTTCACTGGATTCTTCTTTCCCAAAGCTTTTATTTTCTAATTGCACATTAGATACACTATATAAGCCCATTGACTCAAAATATGATTTTTCCATCTCCAATTCTTTTAAAACTATTTTTACTCTTTTTAATGCTATTTGTTTTGGTTCAAAGGATTCAAGCATATTTAAATACTTAAGTTCTTTATTAAGGAGGGCTAGTTCAGAGATTTCAATATCATCCAAAAGTTCAAAAAGCTCTTTTTCTTTTCGTTTTAAAACTCTTTCATACTCTACTTCATCTAAAATATCTTTATAGTCACTTTTAAGCTCTTCTATGGAATTAATAATTTGAGAAAATTTAACTTGCAATTTATCATATGTTTTATTCTCAAATTCTAACTCATGCTCTATTCCAAAAATATTTTTTTCTTCTTGCTTATACTCTTCACTCTCTAAATCTATCTGGTTTTTTAATTTTTCAATCTCAATATTATATGCATGTATTTTTTCTTTATATTGAAGTACTCCATGTTTATAGCCTCTATCAATTTCATTTAATTTATCGATTAACTCTAACTTAAAAGAGTTTTTTTCTACTTCAACCAAGTCCATTGTTTCATGTTTACCATCTATAAGCTTCTCTTCTTTTTTATTTTCTTGTGCTAATTCATCTCTATTTAACTCAAATTCTTTCTTTTGTGCTTCATCTTTGGATAACCAACTCATCTTTATACCTTAATATCTACACGATCCAACTGCTTTGTTCGTTTAGATTGATACTCATCAATCTTTGTAATAACCTGACTTTTTAAGCCTTTTTTTAAGTCATCTTCTAAAGATTTAATATTTTGATTTAACTCAGAAACTTTTTTTTCAAACTTATGCATATCTTGAACTTTTTCTAAACTACCCTCTTGTAGCTTTAATTCCATAACATTTAGCTCTTCATTTGTTTTTATAATTTTATCTCTTAACTTTTTAATATCTTTTTTATATTGAAAAATCCAATAAATTAAAAAGATAATAAGTAAAAAAACAAAAAGCAGTGAGGCTGATATGTAGCTACCGTATTTAATCATCATTGCTTCTTCAATCGTAATAGAAAAAGCATAAGTTGTTAAAAATAAGAAAAGCATTATTTTTTTTTGCATTGAAAAGTCCTTTTATAAAAAAGTATATAACACAGTAGGAAAAAAGACCTACAATAAAATTTATTATTCGCTAAAAGCACCTACAGAGGTCAAACGTTCATAACGTTTCTCTAACATCTCTTCTATTGTTAACTCTTTTAATGCCTTAACATTATCTAAGAAATAAGCTTTTAGAATTTGAGCAGATGCCTCTTTTGTTCGATGAGCACCAATTAAGGGTTCATCTAAAATATCATCAATCAGTCCATGCTCATGTAAATCATTTGGTGTAATTTTTAAAGCTTTTGCAGCTTGTTCTACTTTTTTAGGGTCATTCCATAAAATAGCAGCACAACCCTCAGGAGAGATAACTGCAAACACTGAATAACGCATCATCGCTAATTTGTCAGCAACACCAATCGCTAAAGCTCCACCTGAACCACCTTCACCAATAACTACAGAAATCATAGGAACTTTAATATTTGTAAATTCAAAAAGGTTCTTTGCAATGGCTTCACTCTGTCCACGCTCTTCAGCTCCTAATCCAGGATAAGCACCTGGGGTATCTATGAGCATAAGCACAGGAATGTTGAACTTTTCTGCAAGTCTTACAGCTCTAAGTGCTTTTCTATAACCCTCTGGATTTGGCATACCAAAGTTTCTTTTGAGTTTATGTTTTGTCCCACGACCCTTTTGCTCACCAATAAGCATGGTTTTTTGTCCATCTATATAACCTAAATAACACAAAATAGCTGGGTCATCACGAAAAGCTCTGTCTCCATGTATTTCATAAGCATCATCCATTATATAGCGAATATAATCTAAAGCATATGGTCTATCAGGGTGACGTGCAAGTTGAAGTTTTTGATAGTCGGAGAGACCTTTCATGGTTTTTGCAACTTCTTTTTCTAAATCATTCTCTAAACTCTCAAGATTAGACTGCTCTTTTGTAATACGAGCAGCATCAATATCCCCTTGAATCTGCTCTATTTTCTTCTCAAACTCTAAATAAGTTGCCATATCTGCCCTTATACTTTTTTGAAGATTACAACTCCATTAGTTCCACCAAAACCAAAAGAATTACTCATAACCACATTAAGGTCTGCATCACGTACACCCTCTGTAACATAATCTAGGTCACAGTTTTCATCTTTTGTTGTATAGTTAATTGTTGGAGGAAGTTTACCATCACGCATTGCCATAAGACAAACAACTGCTTCAATAGCACCTGCAGCTCCAAGACAATGCCCAATCTGACCTTTAATTGAACTCATAGGAGGACAGTTTTTGGCTCCTCCGAACAGTTCTTTTACAGCAGCTGTTTCATTTTTATCATTAGCAGGTGTTGAGGTACCATGTGCATTTACATAGTCAATTTTTATGTCACCAGCCATTCTTATGGCTGCTTTCATCGCACGAAGTGGACCTTCTACTACAGGAGTTGTAATATGATTGGCATCACCACTTTCACCAAAACCAACTACCTCACCATAAATTCTAGCACCACGTGCTACAGCTTTGTCATAATCTTCTAAAATTAAAGCTGCTGCACCCTCACCCATTACAAATCCATTTCTATCTGCATCAAAAGGTCTTGACGCTTCTTTAGGGTTTTCATTGTTCGTACTCAACGCTTTCATCGCAGCAAAACCACCAATACCTGCACCACAAATTGCAGACTCTGCACCAATAACCAACATGGTATCTGCACCATCAAGCATAATAGTTTTAGTGGCTTCAGCAATGGCATGTGTTCCAGCGGCACATGCAGTTACACATGAAAGGTTTGGTCCTTTAATCCCATGAGCGATGGTAATAAATCCACCAAGCATATTTACAAGTGAAGAGGGAATAAAAAATGGAGAAATTCTTCTAGGTCCACGCGTTTCACAAACAACTGAGTTCTTTTCAATATTTGGTAAACCACCAATACCAGAAGCAGATGAGACACCAAAACGTTCCATGTCAATATCAGCTCCAAAATTTGCATCTGCCATGGCTTCAGCTGTTGCTTTCATTCCAAGTTGAATGAACCTGTCAGCTTTTTTGACTTCTTTAGCATCCATTACTTCGCTTGGATCAAAACCAACAATCTCTCCTGCAATTTTTACAGAAAATTTCTCAGCATCAAAAAGTTCAATCTCTTTAATTCCACATTCACCATTTAAAATGGCTGCAAAAGAACTCTCTTTGTCTTGCCCAACACTGTTAATCATTCCTAAGCCTGTAACAACTACTCTTCTCACTCTAGCTCCTCTGCTTTTTAATATATATATCAAACTATTTTTATAATAGTTTCAAATATAATTTAAATA
>OBIK01000026.1_pt1 | contig 17507 bp, 17 predicted proteins | sample 1496171 | NCBI WGS metagenome assembly OBIK01 (sample SAMEA3367191, study PRJEB22510) | hydrothermal vent metagenome | biome: marine hydrothermal vent; material: sea water | place: Cayman Islands | collected 2012-01-19 | depth 2308 m | reverse complement strand
TCAATAGTAAGTTTAGGGTATAATGTTAAAAATTATAGTTTAAAATTGGAGAGATATCAAGTGAATGTATTAATAATTGGGGCAGGTGGACGAGAGTACTCTATAGGAATGGCTCTTAAAAAAGATGAAAAAGTAGAGAAGATTTATTTTGCTCCTGGCAATGGTGCGACTGATATGTTGGGTGAAAATTTAACTATATCTGATTTTAATGAGTTGGCTAATTTTTGTGAGAAAAATTCTGTAGAGCTTACTATAGTAGGTCCCGAAGCTCCTTTGGTTGATGGGATTGTTGATTTGTTTGAAGATCGTGGTTTAAATATTTTTGGACCCTCAGCACAAGCGGCACAACTAGAAGGCTCAAAGATATTTATGAAGAACTTCTTAGCTCGTCATAATGTTCCAACTGCTAAATATATTGAGACAGATTCACTCGAAGTTGCATATACTTTTATCAACTCACTCCAGGCTCCTATTGTAGTAAAAGCAGATGGTCTTTGTGGTGGTAAAGGTGTGATTATCGCACAAAATCATGATGAGGCGAAACAGGCAGCAGGAGAGATGCTTTCAGGTAACTCTTTTGGTGAGGCAGGAACTTCTATTGTGGTAGAGGAGTTTTTAGATGGTTATGAGCTTTCTGTTTTTGCTATTTGTGATGGTGAAGATTATGTGGTACTTCCTGCAGCACAAGACCATAAGAGACTTTTAAACAATGATGAGGGACCAAATACAGGTGGGATGGGTGCATATGCTCCAACACCATTGGTCAATGATGAGATTTATAAAAAACTAGATGAGCGTGTAATTATCCCAACCCTAGAGGGTATGAAAAGTGAGGGTATGCCATTTAAGGGTGTACTGTTTATCGGTGTAATGGTTGTTAATGATGAGCCGATTATCCTAGAGTACAATGTACGTTTTGGAGACCCTGAGTGTGAAGAGATTATGCCTCTTTTAAAATCATCAGCTCTTGATTTGTTCTATAAAGCTTCTACTAATGATTTGAAAAACTTAGAGATTGAGTTTCATGATAAATATGCTGTAGGTGTGGTGATGGCTTCACGTGATTACCCTTATAAAAGTTCTACTCCTGCTGAGATTATTGTAGATAATATTCACCATGAAGAGTTAGAAGAGAATGCACATATCTCTTATGCAGGAGTTACACGTTATGAAGATGGAAAGCTCTATGCCACAGGTGGTCGTGTCTTAGTCTGTGTTGGTCTTGGAGATAGTATTTTAGAAGCACAACGAAGAGCCTACCTTTTGGTAGGACAGGTTCACTTTGCAGGAAAACATTCTCGTACAGATATCGCATATCAAGCACTATAGGAGTTTAAAATGAATAGAGAAGAGATAACCAACTATCAAATAGCACCCACAGGAAAACGTGTAGGAGCATTTATGATTGATGATATTATAGTGACTCTATTTTTGTTTGTTATATTTTTCAATCAAATCTCTGCCATAAATATGCAAGACCCACAGCAGTTAATTGCATTTTTACAGATAAATGGTATCTATTTTATCCTTTTTAGGTTTATTTACCATCTCTATTTTATATGGCAAAGTGGACAAACTCCTGGAAAAAGGATACTTAAAATTCGTATAGTTGAGATAAATAGTGGAGAGATACCTTCGTTTCAAGTAGCTCTGTTACGCTCGGGATTTAGAGTGGTGAGTGAGAGTATTTTTTATCTAGGTTATGTTGTTGCGTATTTTACCCCTTTGGTTCAAACACTTCATGATAAGTTAGCAAGTACTGTTGTTGTGGATGCGTAAGCTACTACTCTATTTTATAATTTTAGCCATACCTTTTATGGCAGAACTGATGGCAAAGCAGACGATTGAAGTTTTTGCCAAACATGTTAATGCTAATAACGGAAATTTTATAGCAGATGAACACGTTGTTATCCTCTATGATGGGGCGATGATAAAGTCTGACTATGCCCAGTATGACAAAAATAGCTCTCTGATTATTTTAGAGGGTCATGTTGAGATGCTTGGAATGGGTGATAATCGTGTAGCTAGTAATCGTCTTGTTATTGATACCTCTAAAAAATCTGTAAAATTCAAAAAACTTTTTTTAGCAGGAGAGGATGATTTATGGATAGACTCCTTAGCTGCTAATAAAAGAGAAGAAGATTATCGGCTATATAATAGTAAAATATCTTCTTGTAATGTAAATAATCCTGATTGGACAATAGAGTTTGAACGGGCTCACTATTATCATGATAAAAAGTATGTCTCTATGAGAGGTGCTAAGTTACGTTTTTTTGATACAACTATCTTTTATTTTCCATATTTGGCTTTTCCAACTAATAATAAACGTACAACAGGAATACTACCACCACGTTTTGGTTTACCTGATTTAGAGGGGGTTTTATATGAGCAACCATTTTTCTATGCACCTAAAGAGAATATTGATATAGAGTTAAACCCACAAGTTAGAACTAACCGTGGTACAGGTCTTCATGCTACTTTGCGTTTTGTGGACTCTAACCACTCTAATGGATATTTTAGAACAGGATATTTTAAAAATATTGACTCTTATGTAAATAAGTATGATTTAAATAAAGAGCATTGGGGGGCAGAGCTTTTTTATCAATCAACGGATATTCTTGATGAGCGTATTAGACCAAAAGATTATAATAGTGGATTTTATGTTAACATGACACATCTTAATGATAGAGAGTATCTAAATCTTCAAAAAAAATCAGCCTCATCACTTCTAAAATCAAATCTTATTGAGTCTCGTATTAATGCTTTTATGTATGATGAACAGGAGTATTTTGGACTCTATGGACGATACAATATAGATACAAGTAAGAGAGATAATCATAGTACATTACAAGAGTTTCCATCTTTTCAATATCATCAATATCTCCAAGAGACCCCTTTAGATAATCTTTTTTATAAAGTAGATGCAAGATGGCGTAACTATATGAGAAAGAGTGGAAGCCAAGCATCACAAACAGAGATAGATATACCATTAACCTATTTTAACTCATTTTTTGATGACTATTTAGATGTCTCTTTTTCTGAAAATCTATATCTTAGTCATATAAACTTTAGAAGCCTAAATGAAGATGCTAATAACTATCACTACTATCGAAACTATCATACTCTTGAATTTTCTAATAATTTGACCAAAAAATATGGGAACTATGTGCATACATTGCACCCAACATTAACTTATGTAAAACCAAGTATAGAGAGAGAGCCTACAGTTGGGTATAAAGATTTAAAACAGGAGCAACAAGAGCTATTTATCACCCAAACTACAGAAGAGCAACTCTCTTTTGGATTAGACCAATATAGATATGATAATAGTTTAGATATGAATTTATTTCAAAAGTTAAGATATTCAACTTATCCAAATAGGGAAGAGTCAACAGGAGATTTAATCCATGAGTTGGGATATAGTAAAGATAATTTAAATCTCTATAGCAATCTTACCTATGCATGGAACGAGAAGAAAATACGTTCTCTCACATCCTCTCTTAGATATAATCAAAGCAACTATGATATAATGTTAACACATTTCTATAATTACGATTTTTTATTTGATAATAAGGAAACAAGTTTTATAAACGTTGGAGCAGTTCATCGTTATAATGATAATAATAAATGGTTTTTTAATATAGATTATGATTTAGAACAAGATTTTAATCACCAGTGGAAATTGGGTTGGGCTCATAAACAGAAGTGTTGGGACGCAAAAATAAGTGTAGGTCAAGAGGTTATTCCAAATCGTGAATACTCTTTTAGAAACAGCTCTTTTTATATTGAAATTAACCTTCACCCTTTTGGTGGTATAAAACAAAATTATGAACAAGATTTTTCTATAGAAGGTATGAAATAGATGAAAACAGAGGCAAAAGTAGGTCTTTTTGTAACCCTATCATTGGTTTTTCTTTTTGGATTATTGTCTCAGCTTAGTAGCTTTGATAATTTTTTTAAAAAGTCTTATCCTATTATGGCAAAAATAGATGATGGTTTGGGGTTAAAAAATAGAGCAAAAGTAAAATTTAAAGGTGTTAATATTGGATATGTAGAGAGTGTTACGTTACAAGGAAGTGATGTAATCTCTAATTTACTGATTGATGAGGGGGTTAAAATTCCTTCTGATTCTATTATTTCAGTTTCGCAAGATTCTCTGCTAGGTGGTAAATTTTTGGATATTCAGCCAGGGAGATCTACAGAGATGCTGTCTCCAAATATGATACTATCAAAAGAGATCAAGCAGTCGAGTATTGCAGATGCTTCCACGGCAGCTGATGAGGCATTTCAAGAGATAAAATTTTTGGTAAAGGATTTAAGAGAGATATTCTCAGCAGGTGGAAAAGATGATATTCAGACCTCATTATCAAACATAAAAGAGTTTACAACACTTTTATCTTCTATTAATAAAGAGGATAATCGAACTATTCATGAGATTATCTCTAATCTTAACAAAACATTGTTAAATGTCGATGCCACAGTTTCAAAGTTTGCAACTATGAGTGAAGATATTACAAAAACTTCACAAGGCTTTTTGACGATGAGTGAAGATATTAGTAAAACCTCACAAGGGTTTCTTACTATGAGTCAAGATATCAGTAAAACAACTAGAGATTTTAGTACAACGGCTAAAGATTACTCATTGGTTGCTAATAATTTTAATAGAGACTTACCTGCTATTATGGCTGAGATTAAATCTATTACTGAGTACTTAAATAGAATAGGTGCAACACTAGATAAAAAATTACCTACAGCTATGGATAAGTTTGTGAAGTTAGAGGATAATCTTAACAGCGTGATTGTTAAAAAAGATAGTAGTCTAAACAAGGCATTAAGCTCTGTAGATGGTTTCTTTACAGAAGGAACGGAGACAATGGAAAAGATAGATAAGTATCTTGATAGTATGGTCAAGAGTGAACTTCATGTAGAGATGCGTTCAGATGAGGTTTATGATGTAGGTGGATACTCAAAATCAAAAATCAATGTAGCACTTAAACCCGACCAGACACGATATTATATGATTGGATTGACCTCTGGACCTGATTTTTCCTCTGATGATAGTTACGAAAAAGGTTATGAGGGAAATAAAATGCATAAAAGTGGTCAATATCTTCTCTCTGCACAGTATGGTAAACGTTTTGATGATATGCTTTTTCGTGTAGGGCTTATTGAGGGGCAGGGTGGTTTTGGATTTGACTACTATGCCAAAAATGATAGGTTAAAGTTTAGCTCAAACCTATATGATTTTAATGCTATAAATGATGTAAGGGGAAATAACCCTAACCTATCAGTAACAGTTAGATATCAGTTTTTTAAACATATCAATGCCTATGTAAGTGGTAATAATGTCCTAAATAGTAGTGCTAACTCAGTCTCATTTGGGCTAGGAGTTAGTTTTGTGGATAATGATTTAAAATCACTCTTAGGGTCAGCAGCATCAGCTGCTAATTAGTTAAGAAGAGTAACAATATGAGAAAAATAGAAGATAAACCTGCTATCTTTAAAGATAGAGAAGATGCTTGTGCCTCTTTAATTGAAATTTTACCAAAAGATATTCTTAAATCAGAAGAGACGGTGGTGCTAGGCATTAGTGAAGGTGGTGCTTATTTTGCAGATAAAATAGCAGAGGCTCTACATAGTAGAATGGATTTACTCTTAACAGAGGCTATCTACTCTACTGTTAATAAAAAACTGCCTATTGCAATGGTAGGAGAGACAGAGGAGCTAGTGATGCATAAAGAGTTAATTGACTCTTTTAATATCTCAAAAGATTATATCTATAGTGAAGCTTCTCGTAAATATAATCAAGTTATTTTTAGTTATATTCAAAAATATAGAAATGGAGAGGTTTTAAATGGATTAGAGGATAAGTATGTTGTTTTAGTTGATGAGTGTGTAGAGACAAGTTTGACAATGCTTACAGCTATTAAAACAGTTATTGCACTTGGTGCGAAGAATGTTTTTATAGTTGTACCTATTTTAGATAATATTGTCTATAAAAGTTTGCTAAATGTGTGTGATAATCTTTTTTGTCCACATAAAATTGATGACTATATTTCCATAGAGTATTACTATAAAAATATAGAGGAGTTCACTTTTGATGAGATAGATGAACTGATGTCAAGAGCCAAGATAAGAAATGAAAAATTAAAAATGAAAAATAAAGGAAAAATATAGATGAGTGAAAAAATCATAGAGATATCATGTAACAATTTAAATGAGAAGTATACTTTTGATAAAGTTGCAAAACAAGCAAGTGGAGCAGTGTTGTACCAAGTGGGAGATGCAGTTCTTTTAGCAGCCATTGCCATTGACCCAAAGCCTGTTGATGAGGATTTTTTGCCATTAACAGTTCAGTATGTAGAGAAATCATATGCATCAGCTAGAATTCCAGGTGGATTTATTAAAAGAGAGACTAAGTCAGGTGATTTTGAGACGCTAACATCTCGAATTATTGACCGTTCTTTGCGACCACTATTTCCAAAAGGTTTTCACTATCCTGTGGTTGTCTCAATAACAGCACTCTCAGCAGATGCCTCTGTAGATATGCAAGTAGCAGCAATGCACGCAGCTTCTGCTGCTCTTTATACATCAGATATTCCTGTAAATAAAGTTGTAACAGCTGTTCGTCTTGGAAAAATAGATGATGAAGTGTTAATAAACCCTACATTGATTGAGCAAGAGAACTCAACATTAGATTTATTAGTAGTAGGAGCAGGGTCTGATATATTGATGATTGAGATGTGTGTTAATGCCTCAGAAGTAGAATATGTTCAGCAGACCAATGAGCTAGAGGAAGATGAGCTTTTAGATATTATTGATGTGGCACAATCTGCTATTGAAAAAGGAACACAGGAGTATATTTCAGGATTTAACTCTGCTAAAAAAGAGGAGATAGAGATATCTATTGCAGAAGATAGAGAGGATATGGCACTCTATAAGTTTATAGAAGAGAACTATGCAGAGGCAGTATCAAAAGCAGTACAATCAATGGCAAAAAGTGAGAGAAGTACAGAGCTTAAAAAAGTACGTCAAAATATAATGGACGCACTAGAAGCCAAAGGTGAAGAATCAGACAAAGATATTGTTTCTAAGATGCTAGAAGCGTATAAAAAATCAGTAGTTCGTTCACTTATCCTAAATGAAAATATTAGAGCAGATGGAAGAGCATTAAATGAAGTACGTCCTATTGATATAGATATAAATCTACTACCATCAGTTCATGGTTCATGTCTCTTTACACGTGGACAGACACAAGCATTGGTAACAGCAACATTGGGTGATATGAAAGCAGCACAAGCTTATGATTTAATTGGTAGTAAAGGTGCTTTGTATGAGACATTTATGGTGCATTATAACTTCCCTGGTTTCTCTGTAGGTGAAGCCAAACCAGCAAGAGCCCCAGGGAGAAGAGAGCTTGGACATGGAAACTTAGGAAAAAGAGGACTAGAGCCAACTTTAAATTTAAAAAGAGATGGTACAGTACGTTTAGTTTCTGAAATTTTAGAGTCAAATGGTTCATCTTCTATGGCAACTGTTTGTGGAGGTTCATTAGCTCTAAAAGCTGCCGAAGTGGAGACCTCTAAACTCGTAGCAGGGATTGCTATGGGCTTGGTAACTGATGGAACTAAAAATTGTGTTCTCTCTGATATCATGGGTTTAGAAGACCATGATGGAGATATGGATTTTAAAATCACAGGTACAGCAGATGGTGTAACTGCTATGCAGATGGATATCAAGCTAGGTGGAATAGATGCAGATGTATTAAAAGAGGCACTCTATCAAGCCAAAGAGGGGAGAATTCATATTTTAAATATTATGGAGGAGGCTCTTCTTACCGTGACCCCAAGCAAAGCACTTCCTGCAACTGCACAGTTTGATATAGATAGTAGTCATATTCCAGCTATTATCGGTAAAGGTGGTGGAACTATTCGTGATATTATCGAAAAATATGGAGTGAGCATAGATATAGACCGTGATAACAACTCAGTTAAAATCACAGGTTCATCAAAAGAGGATGTAGATGGAGCAAAATCGTTCATCGACAGTATCACCTCAGCACCTGTTAAAAAACAGATGGTTTATGAGATTAATAAGCAGTATGCAGGAAAGATTAAAAAAATAGTTGAGTTTGGTATGTTTATTGAGATGCCAGATGGTTATGATGCCTTGCTTCATATCTCAAAAGTAGCCAAAGAGAGAGTTGATAATCTTGAAAATATGTATAACGTAGGTGATGCTATTCATATTGTGGTGTTAGAACAAAAAGGTAAAAAAGTGGAGCTTTGTACTCCTGCTTATCTATTATAAAAAAGGAAAAAACCATGAGTTATCCAAAAATAATACTGTTACGACATGGACAAACAGAGTGGAATTTAGATGGGCGTTATCAAGGTCAAAAAGATTCGCCTCTTACAGATAAGGGAAAAAAACAGGCAAAAAACAATGCTTTAAAAGTAAAAGAGAGTATAGAAAATTTTGACAAGATTAAAATTTTCTCCTCTCCTTTGGGTCGTGCTAAGAGTACGGCTTTTATTATCTGTGATGAGCTTAATATAGATAGAGATAAAATTATCTTTGAGAAGCGTATATCGGAGTTTGATTTTGGAATTTTTGAAGGAGAGTTAAAATCTTTTTGTCAAACTACTTATGCCAAAGAGTATAATGCAAGAGAGGCAGACAAATGGTCTTACCAGATAGAGAATGGAGAGTCTTATGAGCTTGTAACCAAGCGTCTTAAATTGTGGTTTGATGAGGTTAAAGATGAAGAGGTTATTATTGTGATAGCTCATGAGATGATTAATCGTGCCTTGCGAGGATTCTATTTAAATCTTGAACAGTCGGAAATATTAAAACTTCGTCAACCTAATGATGTGGTCTTAGTACTTGAAGAATCAGGGGAGAGAGAAATTATCTAAACTTCTCTCTACTTCTTTTTTTTAGAACTCTCTTTTTTGTTTTTTTTACTCTTTTTATCTTCTTTAATTTTCTTAAGATACTCTTTTGCTTCAAGCTCTTGACCATCAACAATCACATGGGTAGCAATTCCACGTTTACAAAGCTCTTTGGCTTCCATCCAGTAATCTTGACCTATTAGCATCTGTTTGAACTCTTCCTCTACTAGAAAACCTTTCTCTACGATAAGGTCAAAAAAGAACTTCTCTAGTTTTTTAGCAGTATGTTTGACGTGCTGTTTTACATCTCCACCTTTTCCATATGAGCCATGAGAGTAGGTATGAAACATCAAATCAGAGTAAGGATATATGACACGTTTATCTGCCATACAAAAGAGTAATGCACCCATACTGTAACCATGATTGTCAAGATATGCAGTGGTTCGACCAAAAAACTTCTCTTGAATTAGATTATAGAACTGTTGACCCTCCAAAACCATACCACCACCTGAGCTTATAACAAACTCTAGTTTGTCTAGGTTATTGGCATCTTTTAGTTCATTGAAAACTGAGTGAAGCCCTTTTCTTAGTTCTCTAAATCTTCCAATATAGACTCTAAAACGTCTATGTTTTGGGGTGATTTCATAAAGATTTTTCTCTTTATTTACCACTCTTTTATGCTCTGGAATTGTCTCTATGTATAGTGTGTGTTGTTCGCTACTTAATGCTTTTTTGGCATCAGACATCTATCACCCCTTTTTTAATTAAATTTATTCTTTCTAATTATATCTAATTTTTTACTGATTGGGCTATAAGATGAATAGCCATACCATAAGAGGTTGAGTTATTATATCGTGTCAAAATTCTAAAATTTCTACCTGCCATCCATATATCATCATGTGTTTTGTTTCTTGTTTTTAAAAGATACGCTTTGGACTCATTAAATGGTTCAGTTGGTTTTATTCCATATTTAAGCAAGGTTTTAATACTATATTTCTTCTTATGCGATGTTTTTAACTTTTTAAATCTTGTACCTGTAAAATTAGTAGGCACGGCAACCACATGACCTTTTCTCCACCCTTTTTTATTCATAAACTTAGCGATGATACCGATACAATCCTCTAAATTCATTGGGTCTTTTACTCCATCGTTGTTAAAATCCATACCAAATCTTCTCTGAACTGAGGGTACTTGTTGTACACACCCCATAGCCCCTGCAAATGAGCCGTACATATCTTCTACAGGTCTATGCTCTTCACGTGAGAGTAAAAATAGGTTCTCTAGTTCTGCTTTAAAAAACTTTTTCATACGGTTTTTGTGAAATGCAAGGGTAGCTAGAGAATCAATAACATGATAGTCTCCTGTATACTCACCAAATTTACTCTCTACACCGATAAAGGCTACAATATATTCCAAGTCTACATCATAGATATCAGCTGCACGTTTTAGGGTAGGGTAGTAGCTCTCTTTAAAGTTACGAGCTTTTGCCAAAGAGATAGGGTCTAGGACATTTTTTTTGTATCTCTCCCATGTGCCATCGGTTTTACCTTTTTTATATCTACCTGTATATCTATCAAGCGTCTCTTGGTCTAGTTTTGCATTTTTTAATATAGTACGAATGTATTCACGCTTAAAATGGTGCTTCTTTACCATCTTATTAATAAATATCTTAACCTCTTTTTTTGCTAAAAAATTATACTCTACAGGAGGGATTGGCTCTTTTGAACTGAGTGTGATTGTGAACATAAATGTTAGTATTAGTAGTGTTTTAAGTGTTTTCATACAAAATAATAGCATATTTTTACTCTTTATGAAAAAAAATTTTAAATCTAATTCTATTCATATTTAAATATGTTAGAATTCAATTTTTAATATTAAGGAATCATATGAGAAAAGTACTGATTTTATGTACAGGTAATAGTTGTCGTTCAATTATTGCTGAAGCATTAATAAATAAACATTTGAATAATGTTATAGCCTATAGTGCAGGTGTTAAAGCGATAGGAAAAGTAAATAGTAGAGCGATAGAAGTTTTAAAACAAGAAGATGCTTGGAGTGATGATTATTTTTCAAAAAATTTAGATAAAGTAATAGATATTAATTTTGATTTGGTAGTTACGGTCTGCTCTAATGCAAATGATAATTGTCCAATTTTCCCAAAAAAAACAGAAGTGATACATGTGGGATTTGAAGACCCAGATGGAAAAGAGTTTAGAGCTTTTGAGGAGACTCTTAAAGAGATAAAGAGAAAGCTTTTGCCTATTGTTCGTAAAAAAACTTCATAAAATTTTTAATTATTGTCGGCACGACTCAATGCCACAACAGTATAATATTTTATGAAAAATATCTCTAAACTATTCGATACTAATTAAAAACTTTGGATAAAATAATTAAATAATTTTCTAGGAGTAATTAGTGATAAATAAAAATGTAAGTAAAACAGCCCAAGGTGTAAAGATTCTATTTACAGGTGTTGTACAGAAGCAAAATGTGATAAAGATGGTAGAATAAATAGATGGCAAAAAAAGAGAATTTTAGAACAAAGATTATCGGGGGGGAGTTCAAAGGTAAGTTTATAGAGATACCCAATATCCAAACTACTAGAAGCTCCAAAAGTATTTTAAAAGAGTCACTTTTTAATACATTACAGTTTGATATCATAGACAAAAATTTTGTTGAGGTATTTTCAGGCTCAGGTTCAATTGGACTTGAAGCACTTAGTCGTGGAGCGTCTAAATGTTATTTTATTGAGTATAACAAGATAGCTTATCGTGTTTTACAAGATAATATTAAGCTCTTAAATCCAAGTAAATGTCATCATATTTATGGTGATAGTTTTGAGAAATTTGATACTATTTTAGGAATGTTAAAAAACTCTAATGAAAAAACTTATTTCTATTTTGACCCACCATTTGCTACTCGTGATGGTATGGATGATGTATATGATAAGACACTTTTACTCATAGAAAAGATAGATGCCTCGATGTGTGAGATGGTGATAGTGGAGCATATGACACAGCTTGATATGCCTAAAGAGATAGGTGAGCTAGAGCAGTTTAAACGTAAAAAGTTTGGTCGCTCTACTATGACTTACTATAGAGTAAAAGATATAACATGATAAAAGAAGACCATATAGCACTGTTTATAGACTCAGATAATATCTCTCATAGAGCATTGGAGGGGATTATCAATGAGCTTAGTAAATATGGTGTAGTTAATATTCGACAAGCCTATGGAAATTGGACAAAAGATAATCTAAAAAACTGGGAAGAGAAGCTCTTGGAGTTTGCCATAAAACCAATTCAGCAGTTTGATTATAGTAAACAGAAAAATGCGACAGATATACTTATGACTATTGATGCAATAGATATGTTACATACAAAAAGGATAGATGCCTTTGCTTTTGCTACAAGTGATAGTGATTTTACTCCTGTGGTTATGCGTGTACAGCAAGAGGGTATAAAAGTATTTGGTTTTGGTGAGAAAAAAACACCAAAAGCTTTTATGGCTGCTTGTTCACAGTTTATATTTACTGAAAAACTTATGAATAATATCTCCTCTGAATCAGAAGAGCAAGAGATTAAAAAATCAATTAGAGAAACAACAAAAGATTTAAAACAAGACAAGTGGCTTTTGAACCTTTTACGAAATGCACAAGAGCAGACTATGGACGAACATGGTTGGTCAAATCTTTCTACTATGGGAATTTATATAAATAATAACAGCTCTTTTTCTCCTGTAAATTATGGTTATAAAAAACTTAGTAATCTACTAAAATCTATTGATATTTTTGATATTTACATGGATGAAGAGAGTAAACAGATGAGTGTAAGAGATAAAAATTATCAGGTATAAAAAATAGAGTTCTTAATTAATATCTGTTATAATATATGCAAAGGATAATTTTATGAAACAAATAATATTTTTAATTTTACTGATAAGTTTCTCTTCACTTAATGCTATGAGTAAAAAGACAGAGATGAATGCTGTTGATGATTGGGAGTATAACTCTACGGTAGAGACCTCTGATAGAACATTGAATAGTAGTGGATACGGAATGCCAGTCCCTATGGTTGCAGCACCAAAGATATCTCGAAGTAAAAAAATCGGTATGGCAGTTGGTGGTGCAAAAGATACCAATAACTTCAAAGCTAATATAGAGAATGGTTATCTTCCTAAATTAGACTCTATCACCTATGAGGGGCAGTTTTATAGCCACTATTTTGATACAGGATTAAACGGTCAAGTATGTAAAGAGCTTTTCTGTCCAAGCTACTCAACTGCTAGTAAAGAGAGTATCTTCTCCAAAGAGCAGGAGTATTTTTTATCAGTTGGATTAAACTCTGGTATTGATGAGGCTGACTTTAAACGTAAAAAATTAAACTTGGTAGTGGTATTGGATATCTCTGGCTCTATGAGTGGAAGTTTTAAGTCTTATTATTATGATAAAGTAGGAAAAAAGATAAAAAACAGTGACCAATCCAAAACGAAAAAGATGACAATAGCCAATGAAGCGATTGTTGCTATGCTCTCACATCTAAAAGATGATGATAGAGTAGGAATTGCTCTTTTTGACCATAACTCTTACAAAGCAAAACCTTTAAGCTTGGTGGCATATAGCGACAAAATTGCTATTAGAGACCATATCTTGGCTCTAAAAGAAAAAGGTGGAACAAATTGGAGTAAAGGTTACAAAGAGGGTCTAAAGCTTTTTGATACGGTCTCTACTAGTTCAGAGTATGAGAACAGAATAGTATTTTTAACCGATGCTATGCCAAATCGTGGTGAACTCGCCAAAGATAAACTTTTTGGACTTGCAAAAAGTGCAAGTGAGAGAGGAATTCACACAACATTTATTGGGATCGGTGTAGATTTCAATACAGATTTAGTAGAGTATGTATCTAAAACCAAAGGGGCAAATTATTTCTCTGTACACTCATCTGAAATGTTCAAAAAGCTTTTAGATAAAGAGTTTGATTATATGGTAACACCATTAGTTTATGACTTAGAGTTAAAACTAGATAGTTCCAAATATGAGATAGCAGGAGTTTATGGTTCACCCGATGCCAAGTTGGCAACGGGTCAGATTATGAAAGTAAACACACTCTTTCCCTCGGCTAGTGAAGATGGTCAGACCAAAGGTGGAGTAGTCCTTCTAAAACTAAAAAAGATAGGAAGTGGTTCTGATGATATCAAACTCTCTGTATCTTATACAGATGTAGATGGTAAATCATTTAATAATGTAGATAAAATTCGTTTTAATAGTAAAAGAAAAGACTATTATGACAACTATGGAATTCAAAAAGCTATCTTGGTTAGTGAGTATGTGACCATTATGAAAAACTGGCTCATGGACGCAAGAGCAGGGTGTAATGACCAAGTAAAATGGATAATGCAAGATGCCCCTGCTTTGATGAAACGTTGTATGAATTTTCCACCAAAAAGAGCTCTTTTCCCTATTATTAAAACTTATGAGAGAAAATCTTGTGACTTAAAAGTTAGTGAGGGGTATAAAAAACTTTTTGATTTATTCAAGCAGAACTATATAAGTAATATGAACGTATTAAATGATAACTCTTTACAAGAGGAGTTGGATATTTTAAATAAACTTTTAAAGCAAAAAACAGAAAAATTTGACCAAAAACCTGTAGATGATTGGATGTTGAGTCGTTAATGAATCTCTCTCTACTATTAGCAGTTGGCATCGGTGGTTTCATCGGTGCTATATTACGTTTTACTCTCTCTAGTTTTATTCAAAATAGTAGCACTATTTTTTTTCCATTTGGCACACTCTTTGTCAATATTTTAGGGAGTTTTTTCATTGGATTTTTATTCTTATACTTTCAAGAGATAAATCTATCTGCTCATCAAAAAGCTCTACTTATTACAGGACTTCTAGGAGCATTAACCACCTTTTCTACCTTTTCTTTAGAGACACTCTTTATGATACAAGATAACTTATGGGCAAAAGCATTGAGTAATATTGGGTTAAATGTGATTTTATGCCTCTTTGCAACTTATTTGGGAATGATAGTTTTTAAAAAGATTTATGGATTATAGAGGTTATAACACTTTTGAAATATAAATATATTATAATTATAAAAAAGGAACTACTGTGAAACTAAAAAAAGCAATAGATATAAAAATAAACTATCCATCAAGAGAGAGGATTAAGCCTATATTGGTCGGAATAGGTATGACATTAGCTCTTTCTGCTTGTAGTAAAATAGTAGCAGAGAAAGAGACTATCATTAGTGAACCAAAACAAGAGAGTCGAAAGAGTATTGAAGAGACGGTAAATGTAGCTGGTGGAATACCTGTGCATATTCCACCTCCAAAAGATAAAAATACATCTAGTGTAAATAAATTTAAAACAGATACATATCAGATTGAAAAAGAGATAATTATTACTCCTACTCCTCCAGCAGGTGTTCCAATACTAAAAAATAAATAATGACGTTATTTATCTCACTAACCCATAACTGTCAGTTACGATGTAACTACTGTTTAAACTACTTTACTCAGTGGGGTGAAGAGAGCAAAAACTACACAGAAAAATAAAGAGATTACTTATATCCTAAAGAGGAAATAGCAATTTATCGAGGTGGCTGATGAATTTTTATGGAAATTAATGAGTAGATATCATAAAATATTATTTTATATTCAATAGCATTTAAATCCCATAAAATAGTATTTTAAAAGTATTATAGGTACACAATTAACTCACACAATATAGCTACAATACAAACATGAAAGAGAGATACTTTATCTCCCTTTCATACAGTAATATTATCTTTGGTTACTCTGTTTATCTTGCTGCCATTAGGTAAATAGAAAGGCTATAGATTCCCTTTTTATGAAAGAGAGAGGTCATCTTTCAAACTTAGGAGTTTTTTCATTTTTGATACTTAAGATGTGGGCTTTTTGCCCACGTGCTTGGTGCTTTTATTATACTTCATTTACCAAATCCAACATTCAAGTTAGCTCCTATTATTGTTGTACTGTTTTTTATTTATAATTTTTCTACCCTTTTTTTGAGAGGTTAGATAGAGTGTTGAGTTGTTTATAAACTAGTTTGCTTAAATCGTTACAACCTTCTTTTTTTAATAATACTTTTAATATTATCTATACGATTGGCAGGTGCTGGGTGTGTTGATAGGTACTCTGGTGGAGTTTTTCCACTTTTTGCAAACTTCTCCCAAAAAGTTAGGGCTGCTTTTGCGTCATATCCTGCTTTTGCAGCTAGAACTACACCTATATGGTCAGCCTCATTCTCTTGCTCTCGTGAGTGTGGTAGCATCACACCTAGTTGTGTTCCTATCCCAAATGCTTGCATTACCATCGCAGTACTAGTTGGGCTTCCTCTTCCTACCATGACTGCTTGAAGAACAGATCCACTCATCTGTGCTAGTTGTCCACGACTCATTCTCTCTGCTCCATGTCTTGCTATAGCGTGACCAATCTCATGACCCATAACAGCTGCTAGTTCATCTTCATTAGCGATATATTTAAACAGTCCTGTATATACAAAAACTTTACCACCAGGAAGACAAAAAGCATTGGCTTGTTTCTCATTGTCTATAAGATAAAATTCCCATTTAAAGTTTTTTTGATTAGATATCTTAGCGATACGTTGTCCTACTTTTTTAACCATAGCAGTTTTTTGACGGTCATTACTGATTTTCTCTTTTTTGAGTACCTGTTGAGCACTTTGATATCCAAGTTTCATCTCTTCACCTCTATCTATCATAATCAACTGATTTCGTCCAGTTATTGGAGCTTTAGTACATCCTATGAATAAAAGTGCTAAAATAGCACCCAACATTATTTTTTTTGGTAATCTCATTTTTATCCTTTTTCTGAAGTAAAAAAGATTATACCAAAGATAAATGAAAATAACAAAATAGGATAAAATGTGTTTAACATCGTATTAGTAGAGCCACAGATACCACCCAATACAGGGACAATTGGTAGATTATGTGTTAATTTAGGAGCTACCTTGCATCTAATAGAGCCTTTGGGGTTTGATATAGATGACAAGGCTGTAACAAGGGCAGGGTTAGACTATTGGAAAGATTTAGATTTGGTCGTTTGGAAAGATTTTGATACATTTTTAAACGAGCATCCCATAGATACAAGCAGTTATCTAGCAACAACCAAGACAGACAATCTATATTTTGATGCAAAATTTCAAAAAGATGACTATATTTTGTTTGGTTCAGAGACAAAAGGTATAAGAGAAGATGTTCTTCTAAGTAACAAAGAGCAGTGCATTACCATACCAATGGGGGGCAAAGGCAGAAGCCTAAATCTTGGTGTCGCAGTAGGGATAGTGACATATGAAGCCCTGCGTCAAAACTATGATGGATTTCAAAAAATCACCATCGCAAATACATTAGAGGAGGTTTAATATGCCAATAGGAGATATATTATATATGATAGCGGCATTTCTGTTTGCCTATATGACTTTTGTGATTATACGTGGAAATTTTCAGCGTAAATTTGATGAAAATGGAGAGCGTTTGGACTTGAAAGAGAAGAGAGAAAAAGAGGAAGAAGAGCAAAAAAACAGATAAAATACTATGGACTTAAAAGTCCATAGAGGTCTATTTT
>OBIK01000025.1_pt1 | contig 17777 bp, 17 predicted proteins | sample 1496171 | NCBI WGS metagenome assembly OBIK01 (sample SAMEA3367191, study PRJEB22510) | hydrothermal vent metagenome | biome: marine hydrothermal vent; material: sea water | place: Cayman Islands | collected 2012-01-19 | depth 2308 m | reverse complement strand
ATAAAAACAGGGAGTATTACCCATACAAACATAAGAAAAATCCATAAAGCTTACTATAAAAAATATAAGAACTATCATATTATCTATTTTGAAGCCAATGGTTTTTTACGTTCACAAGTCAGAATGATGGTTGAAGCTTCCATGCAAGTCTCCTTAGGAGAATTTTCAAAAGAGGGACTTAAAAAACAGCTTGACTTAGAAGAAAAAACCTTAACCAAACTTGCCCCAGCCCAAGGTCTATACTTAGCCAGAATAATTTACTAAACTTTGCTAAACCCATAAGAATATTATGCTAGAATAGAACAAAAATTATTCGTTCAAGGAAAAATCTTGCAAAAAATATTCGGTTTTTTATTTATTTTACTCTCAGCTGGATTGGCCGCTTGGTCTCCATTGGGAAAACTACTGTTAGGCTAAAAAATGGCATTGGTAAAAAAATACAACCCCAAACTCAATACAAGAGAGAACAAACCCAAAAAGGGTCTACTTCTTTACTTCTTTTTAGCACCTCTTTTTATTGCTGTTATTTTCGCTCTATTTGCACGTGACATTCCTGCTTTTGGTCTAAACTTAGTCGCTTTTATTATTTTTTATGGTACAGCCAAACTGAACACTTGGGGTTTGGAAAATGAATTTAAATATCATAAAGAGAAGTTAACCAAAGCACCTACAAAACCCTACAAAACAATGGCAGCACTTCTTTTAGGTATTGGTACATTTTTTGCAGCCTCTATTGCAGGTACCCAAAGTATGCTCATCAGTATTTTCTTAGGCATCATTGCAACAACAGGTTATGCTTTACACTATGGTCTTGACCCAAGAGCTGACAAACTTGAAAACATTGGTGATGTCTCAGCTGAACTTGTACTCAAAACACTTAGTGACGCAAAAGCAAAGCTCCTAGGCATTGAGTCGCATATCAATAAAGATTTCAAAGACATTTCATTAAAGAAAAAGCTATCTCTCTCTGTTGAAAAAGCCCAATATATTATCAAGAGTATTCAAGAAGACCCAAAAGACATTCGTGTTGCACGTAAATTTTTACTGGTCTATCTTGATGGTTTAGAAAAAGTTACAGAGTCTTACACAGCCATGGATGAAGCTGACATTAAAGGTGAGACCAAAGAGAAGTTACACCAACTACTTAATGATGTTGAGATTAAATTTGACAAAGAGTTGGCTCGTTTAAAAAAGAACAATGAGTTCGACTTAGATGTTAATATTGATCTATTACATCAGCAAATTAAAAATTAATAAAATAAGGAAAGAAATAATGGAAACAAAAACAAAAGAGATTATAGAAGCAACAATTGAAGAGCAAAATGAAAATTTACCTGCAGTTCAAGAAGAAGAACAAAGCCAACTAGAAAAGGCACTTAGCGAATTGGATTTTAATGACCGAACATCCATCATCTACTTTGGGGCTTCAGCACAAGAAGAGTTAGATGAAATCTCTAACCGAATGATAGATGGGGTACAAAACAAAGACACAGGTGCAGCTGGTGCAGTACTAAATGAAATGGTTGCTGTTATCAAAGGTTTTGACCTTGAAGAGTTAAATCCCAACAAAAAACTACCTTGGTACTCTAAACTTTTTGGAGGAACTAAACCTTTGGTAAAATTCATGCAAGGTTATGAAACTGTACGTGACCAAATAGATGAAATTGCTAACAATTTAGAAGTACATAAAAGCACCCTTATGAAAGATGTCATCTCTTTAGACAAACTTTATGAAGCCAACTTAGAGTATTTTAGAACACTTGAACTCTACATTGAAGCTGGTGAGATTAAAAAAACAGAATTAGCAACAACTATCATTCCTAGCTATGAAGAAAAAGCAAAATCAGGGGAGATGATGGAAATACAAGCACTTAAAGAGATGCGAGGTTTTTCCGATGACTTAGAACGTCGTGTACATGACCTAAGACTCTCTCGTCAAGTGACCATGCAGTCACTTCCAAGCATACGACTCATTCAAGAAAATGACAAATCACTCATCAACAAAATCTCTTCTACGCTTGTAAACACCGTACCACTTTGGAGAAATCAACTGGCACAAACCGTCACCATTTTTAGAAGCCATGAATCAGCCAAAGCACTTAAAGATGCAGCTGACTTAACCAATGAGCTTTTAGAGAAAAATGCTGAAGGCTTAAGAGATGCTAACCGTGAGATTAGAACACAAGTGGAACGTGGGGTATTTGACATTGAGAGTATTAAAATTGCAAATGATACCTTAATCGCTACCCTAAATGATTCACTTGAAATTGCTGAAGAGGGGAAACAAGCACGAGTAAAAGCACTTGATGAACTTACAAAAACAGAACATGAATTAAAAGAAGCTCTACTCGCAACCAAAGCAAAACTAGAAGCACTTCCTGAAGAGAGTGTTGCAGAAATTACCAAAGGATAAAATATGGGATTTTTTGATTGGCTTACAGGACAATTTATAGATGTTATTGAATGGACAGATGATTCACATGACACCATGGTTTATAGATTTCCCAGACATAACAATGAGATTAAATATGGAGCAAAACTAACCGTTAGAGAATCTCAAATGGCAATCTTTGTCAATGAAGGTGTTATTGCTGATGTTTTAGGGCCTGGGATATATGAACTAGAGACTAAAAACTTACCCATAATGACTTCTCTTGAACATTGGGATCATGCGTTTAATTCTCCGTTTAAAGCTGAGGTTTATTTTGTCAATACCAAACGTTTTACCGACTTAAAATGGGGAACAAAAAACCCCATTATGGTACGTGACCCTGAGTTTTCAATGGTAAGACTTAGAGCTTTTGGTACTTATGAAATCCGTATTACCGACCCTAAACAGTTTATGAATGAAATTGTAGGAACAGACCATCACTTCACTGTAGATGAGATTGATGAGCAGTTAAGCAACCTCATTATTTCAAAATTTACGACCATCATAGGTGATAGTACAATTCCTGTTCTTGACATGGCATCTAACTATGAAAAATTTTCAGAATATATTTCTGAGAAAATTGCACCTTACTTTGGTGAATATGGTCTACACCTAACCAAAATACTTGTTGAAAATATTTCATTACCAGCAGAAGTTGAAAAAGCATTGGATGCAAGATCAAGCCGTGAGATTACTGGTAATCTTGATGACAACATTAAATATCAAACAGGAGAAGCCTTAGGTTCAGACACAGGTGGTTCTATGGGTGAGATGATTGGCATGGGTGCAGGAATTGCCATGGGTCAAAATATGGCTGAAAGTTTAAGTTCTAAAAAAGTAGATAAACATACCCCACCACCCTTACCAGAACGAGACAACAACATGTACTATGTTGCACTCAATGATGAAAAAGAGGGTCCTTATGACCTGCGTAGCATTCAACTTTTAATTAATGAAAAAAAGATTGAGAAAAATACTTTAGTTTGGACAGAAGGACTAGAAGACTGGGTAGAAGCATACTCTATTCTTAAAAAAGAGTTTAACGCAACACCTCCACCCCTACCAAAAATATAACGGCTTAATCTTTGAAATTTAAATCCATTAATTTCACCTGTAAAAGTTGTGGGGCACCTTTACGGTTTAGCCCTGTTCATAACTCTTTAGACTGTGAATTTTGTGCAACACAAGAATCCATTGAACAGTCAGTTGAGCGCATCAAAGAGTATGACTTAGAAACAGCACTACATTCATTGAACCACTATGATAAAAAAGAGATTAACAAAAAGATAAACTGTAACAAGTGTGCAGCTACTTTTTCTGTAACCCCCTACTCTATCTCTGCTAATTGTCCCTATTGTAATACTCCTGCTATTACTGATTTTGTTAAAGAGATTACGCCTAAGTCTATGCTACCTTTTCAACTTTCACAAAAAGAGGCTCAAAAGCTTTTTAAAAAATGGATTGGTTCACTTTGGTTAGCCCCTTCAAAGCTTAAAGACTTTGTCGATGGAGATGAAAATCTTACAGGGTACTACTTGCCCCATTGGACTTATGATGCAGATACGCACACACAATATCATGGTCAAAGAGGAGATATTTATTATGTTTATGTCAACAGAACAGTTATTGTAAACGGAAGAGAAGAACAACACAGAGTACAAGAAGCAAGAATTCGCTGGACAGCAGTCTCTGGTCGTGTCAATAACACTTTTGATGACATCACCATAGGTGCTTCAAAAACTATTTCACATACGATTTTAGACAACTTAACCCCTTGGCATACGGATGTACTTGTGCCTTTTAACGAAAAATACCTAGCTGGATTTGATGCCCAAGAGTACACCATAGGACTAGACAACGGTTTTGAGTTAGCAAAAGTAAAAATGAACCACGTCATTCGTCAAAAGATAAAGTACGACATCGGTGGTGACCGACAACAAATCTCTACAATGCATACAAGCTACAACAATACCTCATACAAAAATGTCCTCTTCCCTATTTGGACGGCACAATTTAAATGGAAAAATAAGGTTTATAACTATGCCATTAACGGACAAACAGGAAAAGTAGCTGGACAACGCCCTTACTCATGGCTAAAGATTGCTGCTATTGTAGGGACACTTGGAGGAGGAGCTGGTGGAGCTATTTATATTGACCAGCATCCAGAGATTTTACGAGAATTTCGGAATATAAATATTCAATATCAAATTCCGTAGAGTCGGTTCACCGACCAATAATTCAACCCAAAAACATATTTTAATTTTATATTTAACTCTTCTTAGTCAAAATCTTATAAATAATAAACCCAAAAAGCAAGGTAATCCCCACAGAAAAATAGATGGGAATAGTTTTAGTAATCACAAAAACCACAATCAAAATAGCAAAAAGTGTTGGTACTTCATTGTAAGCTCTGAAAAACTGTCCATTTTTAAGACAAGCATCTTTTTCAAGAATTTTTCTAAAGTATTCTAAAGAGTATGAGTATGTAATCATAAGGAGTAATATAATAAGTTTCGCAATAAACCAACCCTGCTCTAAAAGCATGGGGTTTAAAAAAATAAGTGTTCCACCAGAGAGTATACTCGCCCACATGGCAGGCATACCAATAATCTTATATATTTTTCGTTCTTGAACTTTTACCACATCTGTAAAAGCTTTGGATTCTTTGTTTTCTTGATGATAGACAAAAAGTCTTGGCATGTAAAAAAGCATGCTCATCCATGACAAAACTGCGATGATATGAAAGGCTAAAATTTCTAAATAGTAGGTCATTTTCTATTCCTTATTTGAAGTAGAAGTATCATATCTTTTTTCTATTTCAAAATCAATGACTTCATACTCTCCTTTATAGTTTTTACATCCATAAACCATAATATCATAGCTTTTTTTCAATGCCATTGAGTTCTCTACCCCATAAATAGAAATATTTTTCTTAGAATTTTTTTGGGAAATAGTTACTTTATTTTTTTCTATAGCGATGACTTTAACATTTTTAAGCAACAAAGGAAAATGAGAAGAAGCATAAAGTTCATCTATTGAGCCAATTTTTATTATCTCTTTTTCTCTTTTAAAAGCTCTTGATGTTGAAAAAAGAGCATATATAGCTAAATGGTCAGAATAGCCTTTACCTTTATGGCGACCTTTCTTAAGCTCCCAACGGAAAATATAACCTTTTTTGTGAAAAAGATATCGCTTTTTAAAAACAGAAAAAGAATCATTGACGTATTCCAATCCTTTACCATCAAAGAGAGTTAAAGGTAAAACAATCGCATCTAATGCTTGTTTGTTACCATAAAAGTTATGACTCCAACGTTTATAGTTTACCAACTCCAACCATAGATTATAATGCGATAACTCGTTAGATTTCAAACTGTTTATCCTAAAAAACTTTCCCTCTTTTGTTGTTGTTTTTAAAACATGATTAATGGCTGTAGGAGTTTGTCTAAAATATTCATCATAGTCATTGTTGAAATCTCCTAATATGATGTATTCACTACCTTTGGGTAGTTTTTTTAATCGCTTAACAAGCCTCCTTGCTGATTTGATGCGTTTACTCTCATCTGAGCGTTTAGATGTCCAATGATTGACGAAGACGTAAAAAGGTCTATTATCTAACTTGAATTTTACTTCTAAGATGTTACGATATCTTAGTTTTCTATGAACAATTAACTCTTTGGTATTTTGTATGGGGATTTTAGAGAGTATTGCCACTTGTATGGCTGATTTTTTCTTATGCGTAATGGCATGATAGTTATAATAACAACCAATCTTACTCAAACGCTTTTTTAAAAGCTTTAAAACGTTTTCATTTTCTATCTCTTGAAGTGCTATAATATCTGCATTTATATCACAAATAACTTCAGCGATATTTAGTAATTTTTTTTGAAAGTTTTGCTTGTTCCAATTATGTTTATGGGGGATATATTCTTTGTATTCTGTTCCATTGTTTTGTAAGTCAAAAAGGTTTTCTACATTGTAAGAGGCTATTTTTAGGGTTGTTGCATTAAGAGGTAAAAAGAAGAGAAAAAATAGGGGTACAATAAATTGTACCCTACGATATATTTGATAAATATGGTTTAAAATATTATTTAAACATCTTTCCAAGCATACCCATAGCACCTTCAGCACCACCAATTTGAGCCAACATATCTTCTACCATAGAACCTTCGCCCTCTGTAGCTTTGTCAATAACATTTGGAAGCATATCAGCCAAAGCACCTTTTGCAGACTCTTCAGAAAGACCTAAAGATGAAGCAAATTCAGAAACTTTATCAGCTCCCAATAAATCGGTAATAGAATCCATAGAAATAGGCTCATTTTCACCAGAACCTAACCATGAACCAACAATAGAACCTAAACCATTTTCAGTAAGTCCTGACATAATGTTACTCAAATCAATTCCACCGTCTGAACCCCCACCAAGTAAAGAACCTAAAGCATCTGTAATTGCATTAGTATCTAATCCTGTTGTAGCATCATCTGAGTTTCCTTGAATAGCACTTGCACCCATTTTTAATAAATCTGTTAAATCCATTGTTAATCCTTGTTTAAATTTAAGTTCTTTAGTATATCTCAATTAAAATAAAAAAGTGGTGAGATTAGGAGTATAAATTTTCATTCTACTTCAAATTATTTTTAGGATTATATAGTTCCCAATAGTAATCAATGGCTTCATCAAGTTGTGTCTCATTTAGGTCACTTGGGTCTTTAACTGAAAAGTTTCTAATAAATGCACTCCCAATTAATGATTTTTCTTCTGTGGGATTTTGCAAATACTCTTTAAGCGAAAGTTTAAATCCAAGCTCCACGCTGTAAGTTTTTAAATAGAGCATAAACATCTTTTCCAATACGGCTGGTTGGTACCTATGACATTTGACACATACATCTTCATAAACATTTGATTTGGCATGTAAGCTGAATGTTAAAAACACCAATACTACTATTTTACCCATCAATTCTTCCTTTTAAAAAATCTATTCTAATGCTTGTACCTTCATTTAAAACAGAGTTAACCTTGATTTTTAAATTGTACTCTACAGCTATACTTTTTACAATATTAAGTCCAATTCCAAAACCACCCTCTGAAGAGTTAAAACGGCTATAACGATCAAAAATCTGATTTACTTTTTCAGCAGGTATACCAATGCCTGTGTCCTCTACACAAAGATACTCTTTTCGTAATATAATATGAATTTTCCCATTACGTTTGTTATATTTTATGGCATTAGAGATAAGGTTGTCTATCACTCTGGCAATTTTAATAGCATCAATAAAGAGCACCGAGTCTTTTAAGTCTAAAGTAAAAGTAACTTTTTTAGAACCAGCTAAAATAGAAAAATATTCCACCCGATCAAAAATAAGTTGTCTTAAGTCTATTAACTCATCTTTTGACTCTCTATTGTGACTCAAAGTTAAGTAGGTTAAGTCTTGATATAAATGTGAAACTGTTTTAGCTGCGATATTTATTCGTGCCAGTTTTCGCTCATTTTTCTCACCCATTGCTACTTTGTCCATCATCTCAACATTTGCTAAGATAGCAGAAATAGGTGTATTTAGCTCATGTGTTGTATCTTTTATAAAATCATCTAACAAGGCAATGGCATCATGCATAGGACGTAAAAAAATACCCAAAAAGAAGTAACCAAAAATCGCCATAATAACTAAAGTCAATATCCCATAGAGCATAATCTCTTTAATCGCATCATCTTTCCAAGAAAAATCTTCATTAACTTCAATAAAAAGGTATTTTGCTCCCAAATAATAGTTCTCATCCAAAGGTTTTAAAAAGTGTAGGCTATCTTTTACGCGATAGATATCTCTACCAAAATGTCTTGGTGTATGTCTCATAAGAGAGAAGATTTTTTCACCAGAAAGGTCATAAATAGCAGAACGAAAATTTACGTTTCTAGGATATATTACATTTTTAGGATACGCATCATTATGAAACTCTTTAATCGCTTTATATTGTTCATTAGCATAGTTAGAGAGCAGTGTTCGTTGATTTGAAAACATTAACTCCTCTTGGCTTTTATAGTGCAACATACCTAAAACGAAAAGAAGAAGTATGACTAAAGTAATGTAGAGTGATAAGAAGCGAAATAATGAACGACGCTCACTATTTCGATATAAATTTGTATCCTTGTTTTTTGATACTAACAATTCTTTCCTTACCTATGATTTTACGAATATTTTTAATGTAAGTACGAAGTGCTGTGTCACTTGGTTCTTCATCATAATCCCATAACTCTTTGTAAATTCTATCATGAGAGAGTACCTCATCTTGCTGTTGCATAAAAAGTTTAAAGAGTGCTGATTCTTTGTTTCCTAAAGTCTCAGCTACACCATCTACTATGAGTTCATTTGACTTAGTATTGTACTCAATATTATCACCCAATTCTATAAGCTCTTTTGCCTCATGAAAAAAACCACGTCGAAGTAAAGTCTCTACTCGTATACTTAACTCTTTAAGTACAAAAGGTTTTCTAATATAATCATCACAACCCGACTGAAAACCTTTTTCTAAATCATCAACACCATCTAAAGAGGTAATAAAAATAGAGGGTGCAAGCACACCATTTTCGCGTGCTTCTTTTAAAAGTGTAAAGCCATCAATTCCTGGTGTATTAACATCTAAAAGAAGTAAATCAAACTTAGACTCATACAGTGCATCTTGTGCTTCATAACCATCATAAGTACTTATGACATCATACCCCTCTTCTTCAAGAAACTCTGTTACCGTTTCATTAAGATTTGCATCATCTTCAAGCAATAATATTTTTGTATTTGCCATACTCTTTACTCCTTATGTAAAACGTTTTGCCCATCTAATAAGCTCTTCTTTACTTAAGGCACCCGAATTGGTTCCTATCTCTTCATTGTCTTTAAACATCAACAAAGTAGGAATGCTCTCAATACCATACAATGCACCCAAAGCTTGGTTCTCTTCTGTATTTACTTTTAAAAACTGTACTTGTAAAGACATCTCTCTACTTGCTTCTTCGTAAGCAGGAGACATCTGCACACAAGGCCCACACCAAGGTGCCCAAAAGTCTACCATAACAGGAATTTCTGAATTAACCAAAACATGAAGTAACTCTTCTTTTCTCACATCTATGGGCTTTTGGTCTAACATCGACTCTTTACATGAACCACAATTTGCTTTGGCATAAGTCTCTTTTTTAGGTATATTATTTACTTTTCCACAAGAAGGGCAAACAACTTTTACATTCATATCAAGCTTCCTTTTCAGATAATTGCATCATTATATCCCATTTAGATTAATGAATTGTCAATAAATTATAATAATTTTAAAAAATTATATTATCATCTGATTATGAAAAAAATATTGAAGTACCTCTTTTTCCTAATGGCTTTTGCTTTGCTTATCGTTGCTTTTTATTTCTCTATTGCCTACGGGTTCACCTTTTTTCCTAAAAAGAGCATAAGCCATCAGAACAAAGCCAAAGAGACTGTTCATATCTTTTACAGTAATATACATAGCGATATCGTTTTTAATATTAAAGATATCAACCTTTCAAATTTTCCACAATTTAAAGAGAAAAAAAATGGCTACTTGGCTTTTGGCTGGGGAGATAAAGAGACCTATTTAACTACCCCCTACATAGAAGATATCAAAATTTCAACATCACTCAAAGCACTTTTTATCAATACGCCCTCACTGATGCATGTCAGTTATATTCCTTTTATATCAAGATATAAAAATATAAAAATCCTAAAGCTTTCAAAGAGACAAAAAGAGCATCTAAAAGAGTCTATTATGCAGAGCTTTTGGAGTCAAAAAAAAGTCTATAAAGGGTATGGGAGAGAAGATTTTTTTTATACAGCAAAAGGTCAATACAACTTCATCAACACATGCAATACATGGACAGGAGATAGGTTGCGTGAGTCAAATGTAACCATGCCTTATTGGACACCCTTTGTTTGGTCAATTACCAACTCTTTTCCATAAATTTTAAAATCTCATCAAGCACTTTTTGGGGTGCTTCTTCATTTGGCATATGTCCAACTTTTGGAAAAATTTTAAGTTTAGAGTATTTAATATCTCTATGTAATCTATAAGCTTTATCTACATGAATTGATACATCTTCTTTTCCCCACAAAATAAGTGTTGGTAAATCTATCTCTTTGTATCGTTGTTCTATTTTTTCAATGTCATCAGGAACCAATTGGGCTGTGGTCTCCAAGTAGACATACTTTGCCAAAGGCATAGAGAGACAATAACTTGCATACTCCAAACTATCTTTTGGGATTAACTCATTGTTATAAAAAGCAAATTTATAAGCCTCCTCTGCCATATAATCATTTGAAAGTAGATGAATACCTAAAAATCCGATAATAGGCTGATTTAATGTCTCTAACATAGAGGGTAAACCTTGTTTATATGACATAGAATTAATCAAAATCAACCTGTTTATACTTTGTGCCATAAGCTTCTCTTTTTGCATCAATGCTAAAACCAAAGCAACCCCTCCACCAAAGGAGCGACCCACAACAGTTACATTCTCTAGTTTTTTCTTTTTTATAAAACTTGCAACTTCTCTTGCTTGGTCATAAACAGAGTAAGCATCATCTTCAAGCTTAGGAGATTGACCAAAACCCTTTAAGTCTAAGAGGACCAAATGAAACTTTTGAGACAAAACAGGCACTAAAAAACGCCAAGTCTCCTTACTCTCTCCAAAACCATGTAAAAAGAGTAAAGTTTTGTTGCTTTTATTTCCATATTCAGTATAAATTAAATCAGTTTGATGCTCACTATTATTACTTTGTATAATTCGTTTTTGCCATGTTACACTCTCCTTAACAGAACAGGCTGAAAGCATTAACAATAAAAAAAATAATAAATTAATATTTTTAAACATAATGAAAGTATAACAGATTTTTATGTATAATACGGTTATGATGAAAACATTAAATATTGTAAATGGTGATGCTTGTATAAAAATGATGGAAGAAGCAGGAATAAGTGGTGATTTTTTACCATGGCATGACTTTCTTCATGAAGGTCCTGTCCATGCCGACTTAACACTTGAAGCGCTATCAGAAGTACGTGCAAAATTTATTTCAGACTATGGGTTTGGAGATTTTTCTGATATTAAAAGAGATTTTGAAGAGCGTGACAACCTATTAAAAGATTATCAATCCTATGATAAAGTCGTTTTATGGTTTGAACATGACCTCTATGACCAACTACAGCTACTACAACTTCTCTCATGGTTTGCTACTCAAGAGTTAGGAGAAACAAAACTAACCCTTATCTCTACAAACAACTATTTGGGTGAATCCTCTATTGGGCAGATTAACAAACTTTTACATTATGAGAGAGAGATTACCCCTGCACACTTTCAACTCGCACAAAAAGCATGGTCTGCTTTTTGTCAGAAAACACCAGAAAAGTGGGCTGAACTTTTAGATGAACCCACTTCTCTCTTACCCTTTTTAAATGTTGCTGTCTCTCGACTACTACAAGAGTACCCTTCTGTAGAAGATGGTCTGTCACGTACAGCTTACCAAGCACTTTTTGTCATATCTAATGATATTCACACACCTATGGATATTTTTACAAAATGCCAAAGTTTTGAAGAACGAAAATTTATGGGAGATATCGTATTTTGGAAAATACTAGAAGAGTTTGAGGCTTATGGTGTCGTTCAAAAAAATAGAAAAAAACTTATAATCACAACGCTTGGTAAAGAGCTTCTACATGGTAAAAAAAATTGGATAACTATCTGCCCTCCTCAACGCTATATCGGAGGAGTATCCCTAAGCCTTGAGAACTTATGGTGCTGGAGTAAAGGAGAAGAAAATATTAAAAAATATTACTATTCAAAGCCTTTGGAAAGCCTTTTAAAAATAAAACCTTAAGAATAAACAATTCAATCCCACTATTAGCATAGTTTAGATAAAATCCCATAAAATAAAATAATTGTAATAAGGATTATTTTGGAAACTTTAAAAAACCAAATTAGCGATGCTAACTCGCTTGTTGAACTAGAAAAAGTCCGTATTGAGCTTTTTGGAAAGAAAGGTGTTTTGTCTGCTGAGTTTGCTAAACTCAAAGATGTACCTGGCCCTGAAAAAAAAGCATTTGCTGAGGGACTAAACAAAAAGAAAGCTGCACTACAAAGCTCTTTTGATGAGCGTTATGAAACACTCAAAAAAGAAGAGATAGAAAAGCTTTTAAAAGCTGAAGAGATTGATGTTTCTCTTTATGGAAACCTTGATGAAAAAGGTGCCTACCATCCTGTTATGACTACCATGGATAAAATCATTGACTATTTTGTGGCATTAAACTTTGCCATTGAAGATGGTCCAAAAGTTGAAGATGACTTTCATAACTTTGAAGCACTTAACCTACCAAAAAATCATCCTGCACGTGACATGCAAGACACCTTTTTCTTTAAAGATGGAGCTGTTTTACGAACCCATACTTCACCTGTACAGATTAGAACCATGTTAAGCCAAAAACCACCTATTCGCATGATTGCTCCTGGTGCTGTTTTTAGAAAAGATTATGACATTACCCATACACCAATGTTTCATCAAGTAGAAGGCTTGGTAGTAGACAGCAAGGGTGAGATTAACTTTGCGAACCTAAAAGCCATTATGTCTGACTTTTTACACTATATGTTTGGTGATGTTGAAGTACGTTTTAGACCCAGTTTCTTTCCGTTTACTGAACCATCAAGCGAAGTTGATATCTCCTGTATATTCTGTGAAGCTAAGGGTTGTCGTATCTGTTCCCATACAGGTTGGCTAGAAGTTCTAGGTTGTGGAATAGTTGATTCAAATGTATTTGACGCTGTTGAATATGAAAATGTTTCTGGTTATGCTTTTGGCTTAGGGGTTGAGCGTTTTGCAATGTTATTGCATAAAGTACCTGACCTTAGAATGCTCTTTGAGGGAGACACACGTTTATTGGAGCAATTTAGATGATAATTACACGAACTTGGTTAAATAATTTTTTGGATATTTCAGAAGTATCTGATGAGACACTTTATAAAACACTTAATGCCATTGGTTTAGAAGTAGACAACATTAAAGTCTATACCATTCCTGAAAAAATTGTTGTGGGAAAAATTATCTCTTGTGAAAAGCACCCAGATGCGGACAAGCTTAATGTTTGTCAAATTGAAGTGGGTAGAGGAATACAACGACAAATTGTCTGTGGTGCAGCCAATGTCGTTGATGCAGAGTATGTAGCTGTTGCTTGTATTGGTGCTAAATTGGGTGCTGATTTTGAAATAAAACATGCAAAACTCCGTGGTGTTGAATCTGAGGGAATGGTTTGTTCAGCTTCTGAATTAGGACTACCCAACATGGGTGATGGTATATTAATCCTAGATGAGAGTATTGGTGAACTTGTTGTTGGAAAAGAGCTTAATGAATACAAGAAAATAGCTGATACGGTTATTGAAATTGAACTCACAGCCAATCGTGGAGATTGCCTCTCTATTAACGGTGTCGCAAGAGATTTATCAGCTGCTCTAAATATCTCTATGAAAGAGTTTGACTATGAAAGTCAAAACCAAGAAAAAATTGGTTTGGCTAGGGTTGCAAAGTTAACAACAGAGGGTGAGATTAACGCTTCTTTAGAATATGCAATGGCAAATGTAAATGATTTAAAAACCTCCCTACTTTTTACTTTACGTCTCTCATTTATTGATAAATTAACAGAAACGCCAATAGGGAATTTTTTACAATACCTAACCCACACCACAGGGGTTATTTTAAGAGCTTATGATGTGAGTCATATCGATTTAGATAATGATGATGAAAAACTCATCATACATGCTGAAAACATTAATGATATTATTCATATTTCAATTAATGGTAAAACTGCTGCTCTTTTAGGTATTTATCAAGAAGAGTCATCTAAAACCAATGAAAAATCCACACAAGTACTCTTTCAAGCCTCTTATATCGACCCTAAACTTATTGTTGATGTAGTCTCAGAACAAAAGATTGAGACCGATGAGCTTTATTATAATACATCACGTGGTTCAGAACCAAGTTTATGTTTTGGAATAAGTTATTTAACCTATCTATTTGAAACTTATTACGATTCAAAACTTTTTAATGGTACACTCTCAATAAACCAAGAACTAGAAGAGAGGGTGATTACTATTTCAGCAGAAGAAATTTGTCAAATTATTGGTAATGATATTCCAAAAATGGAGATAATAAACATCTTAAAATCTCTAAATTTTGGAGTACAAACATCCACAGAAGATAAGTTTGGTGTAACCATTCCTTTTTATAGACATGATGTTCAAAACATTCAAGACATCACTGAAGAGATAGTACGTATTATTGGAATTGATAACATAGAGGCCAAAGCGTTAAAGTTTGTTGAAAAAAACCGTATAAATGATAGCATGAAAAAATATTATGCTAAAAAAGAGTTACGTTCTCGTGCTGTTGCTGCAGGATTTGATGAAAGTATCTCTTATGCATTTACTGATAGAACTTTACTTGAAGAGTATAACTTTAGCGTAGTAAAAGAAAAACTTGATATTGTCAACCCTATCACAGCTGACTTCAACACACTTCGTACCACTATATTAATAAATCTTTTACAAGCGGCAAAACGAAATGTGAACTATTCTAAAAAATCAACAGCACTTTTTGAGATTGGTACCATTTTCAATGAATACCGTGAAGAAAAAGAGGTACTAAGTCTAATTTATACAGGTCAAAAAGAATCAGAAAACATTTCAAATGCTGGTAAACCAACTCCTATAAACTTTGAAACTTTTGTAAAAAAGCTCTCTTCAATTATCGGAAACTTTGAATTACGAACATCACTAGAGCGTAATGGGCTTATTCACCCTTACCAATCGGCTGATATCATCATTAACAATGAAAGCTGTGGATATCTAACCAAGGTACATCCAAGTGTATGTGATACTTTTGATTTAAAAGAGACTTTTGTGGCTGAAATAGATTTTGCTGCTTTAATTCCACAACATATTAATGCTTCTGCTATTTCAAAATTCCAAGGTGTTTACAAAGATTTAAGTTTTGTACTTAATGAAAACACGCCATATAGCCAAGTATCTTTAAGTATTAAAGCCTTAAATTTGCCTCTATTAAAAAAGTTTTATGCTGTAGATGTTTACAAAGATGAAACACTTAGAGATGAAAAAAGTTTATCATTACGCTTTTTCATACAATCAAAACAAAACACTTTAAGTGATGAAGAGATTGACTCAACCATGAATTCTATTATTGAAAAACTCCAAGCAGAGTATGGAGCCAATCTTCGATGAAAAGCGTAAAAATCTCACCAAAGAACGCATCCTTTCATTTAAACTGTTCAGACATCGCAGCCGATAAGTCTATCTCTCATCGCTGTGCCATGTTTTCACTTCTAGCTGATAAACCCTCTAAGATTAAGAATTTTCTTTTAGGGGAAGATACTTTGGCTTCGCTTTCTATTGCTGAACAACTAGGAGCTAAAGTTACACAAGATGGCTCAACTGTTACAATAATTCCTCCAGCAAAATTAACAGAACCTTCCAACATCTTAGACTGTGGAAATGCAGGAACAGGTATGCGACTTTATGCTGGGCTACTCTCTGGAATTGAGGGTTCATTTGTTTTAACTGGTGACAAATATTTACGTTCACGTCCCATGAATCGTGTGGCAATTCCTTTACGTAATATTGGGGCAAAGATTGATGGTAGAGAAAATGGTAATTTAGCACCATTGGCTATTAGAGGTGGAAATTTAAAATCATTTAAATATGAATCACCTATTGACTCAGCACAAATTAAATCAGCACTTATTTTAGCTGCACTACAAGCTGATGGTACATCTTACTATAAAGAAGAGCTTCTTTCTCGTGACCATACAGAACGTATGTTATCTGGAATGGGTGCTTCTGTGAAAAAACAAGAAGATGGTTGGATTAAAATTGAACCTTTAAGTAAACCATTAAACCCACTTAATATTACTGTCCCTGCTGACCCTTCAAGTGGATTCTTTTTTGCAGTGGCTGCTGCAATTACCCCCAAGGCTAAGACAGTTATTCAGAATGTGACTTTAAACCCTACAAGAATAGAAGCTTATAAAGTTTTAGAAAAGATGGGTGCTAAAATTAGCTATGTTGAAAAAGAAAATATCTATGAACCTATTGGTGACATAGAAATTTCTTACAATGGTCAACTGAACGCTATAACTGTAGAAAAAAACATTGCATGGCTCATAGACGAACTCCCTGCTCTTTCTATTGCTATGGCTACGGCTAAAGGCACATCTTTGGTTAAAAATGCAAAAGAACTTAGAGTTAAAGAGAGTGATAGAATTACAACTGTACTTACAGGATTAAATGCTTGTGACATAAAAACCATAGAACATGAAGATGGCTATGAAGTCATTGGTGGAAATATAAAAGCAGCTACAATTAACAGTCATGGAGACCATAGAATCGCCATGAGTTTTGCTATCGCTGGACTTTTAGCTGAAATGCAAATAGAAGATACAGACTGTATCGACACCTCCTTCCCAAATTTTTTCGATATACTCAAAAAGATTACAACGATTAAGGATTAATATTATGAAGATTGAACTCGCTTCTAGTTATGGTTTTTGTTATGGTGTTAAACGTGCCATTGAAATAGCTGAAGAGCATAAAAACTCTTTTACCTATGGTCCCCTCATTCACAATAAAGATGAAATAAATCGTCTTAAAGAGGGGTTCAATATTGGATTAGTTGAGGATATTAAAGATATAAAAAATGACAATGCGGTGGTCATTAGAACTCATGGAATTCCAAAAAATGAATTGGCACTTTTAAAGAAACAAAAAAATGAAATTATAGATGCCACTTGTCCTTATGTTACCACCCCTCAAAATATTGTTGAAAAGATGAGCAGTGATGGTTACTCTATAGTTATCTTTGGAGATAAAGAACATCCTGAAATTAAAGGTGTTGTCTCTTATGCAAACAAAGCAAATGATGCATTTATTGTTCTTCATCCTGAAGAGTTAAAAAATCTCCCTATCAAAAGTAAAGTAGCTGTTGTTTCACAAACCACTAAAAAACCTGAAGATTTTGCGAAAATAGTTTCTGCATTAATTCAAACACATAAAGAAGTGCGTGTCTTTAATACCATCTGTAATGCAACCTTTGAAAATCAAGATGCAGCTGCTGAATTGGCTCAAAAGGCTGATGTAATGATTGTTATTGGAGGAAGACACTCTTCTAATACTAAAATGCTTCATAGTATTTCACAAAATGATTGTCCCGACAGTTACCTCATTGAAAATGAAGAAGAGTTACAAGCTTCTTGGTTCAATGATAAAAAATTCTGTGGCATCTC
>OBIK01000024.1_pt1 | contig 17922 bp, 19 predicted proteins | sample 1496171 | NCBI WGS metagenome assembly OBIK01 (sample SAMEA3367191, study PRJEB22510) | hydrothermal vent metagenome | biome: marine hydrothermal vent; material: sea water | place: Cayman Islands | collected 2012-01-19 | depth 2308 m | reverse complement strand
TGGTGCTGACTACTCTCAAGGGTACTTTATTGGTAGACCCGAACCTTTCATATTAGAGAAAGAACTCAATTAAAAAAAAATTAAATTAGAGGAAGAATTTACGAACCGATGTCTCCTCTTCACATTTTTTAGATTTATCATTTATACGGATAATATCTTCCTCTTTTGTATAACAGTTGTTATCTATCTCAACAATAAGACCAACACCTTTTTTCATGTAGAAGTAAGATAAGTCATAATTAGACTCAATTGAACCACTCTTATGCTCTTTTAGTTTTCCTTCCCACTCTTCGTTGATTTTGGTATCAATACTCTCTTTTTTGATACACTCAAATTTTAAGATATCATCTTTGTAAGGGATAGAGTAGCTATCAAGATTTTTAATTTGACTATGAAGTTTACATACTTTTTTGGACTCTATACTTTTAGTTCCTATTATTATATCATTTAGGGTTATTTTTTCATTGTGGGTACTTTTTTCAACTGTATATAGGGTAGTACCTTTTGATAAAAATCGTTTCATTGTGATGTCATTTGAGGTTAGACCATACTCTTTTTTTATAATACTCTCATTATATATAGTAAAGCTACGATCTAATTTATACTCACTATCCTCATTATATTTAACTTTTATAGAGGTAGTTTTATCATCAATAGATATCTCTTCTATATAGGTAGTTCGTTTCTGCTCACCATCTTTATTTTTTGTTGTCTGTAGATAGGTCTTACTACTGTTTTCGCTTGGAAGATAATCTATCATATCAATTGTTTTTTTTGATTTTGAAGAGCTACCACACCCTATAAATAGAATAGATATAAGAGTGAAAGGAATAATGGTTTTTAACATTGTAGACTCCATTTTTTACTATTATTATAACATACTTTTTTATAATATATCTTCATAGAAATCATAGCAACTGATAAAGAGAGTCTCTGATTCTATTTTGATACGAGGGTCATTATTTTGATATGCTTTAAGAAATGCTCGTTTGATTTTTTTTCTTTTTTTGCTCTTTTCTATGTTTGCACGGTCTAAAAAAGTCTCTATATCTACCCAGCAATCAGAGGGGTCGTGGCTCTCCTCATCTTTTTTATCTTTTATATTCTCTTCCATCGGTTTATCTGGTTGATTAACTTGGCTAAGTTGGACAAGTTTATGCTCACCCATATAATCTACCTGTTTTACATAGAGATTACGCATCTCAGTAAATACCTGTTTTAGTAGCTCTATCTCGCCACGCAGGGTGGTGTTAATCTCTGTATTGGTATGTTTTAAATCTTTTATGCTCTCTTTTAAGACAGAGATAGTTTCCTCTTTTGAGGTGAGTAGTTCGGAGATATTGAGCACATTAGATGTTTTTGTTAACTCATCTGTTTTACTAGATAACATCTCCTCATCTAAAATAATATAAATTTTTCCATCAACAGTTTTGGAGTCAAGAAGCCCTTTTTTAATCTTGGCATAAACTGCTTGTCTGGATATACTTTTCTCTTTTGCATAATCTGTAGGTTTGACCATTCTGCTCATATTTTACCCTTTGTTATCGTTCCTTATTAAGAATAATAACATATTATGTGGAATAAAGTAAAATTTAGTGAGAATATTTCTCTATATTTTGCATCTTATCATAGTTATATATATCTTCTCTGAACTCTAAATTATTGGTTTGGGTGTTAAATCCTGCTGTGATATAGACCAGATAGATAGGTAGTTTATTTTTGAGATTAATCTGTCTTTGGCGTTTTCCTTTTAAGATTTTATCTGATTTTTTCAAGTTGATACTGCTGTTGAATGTTGCCATTGTTTTTAGTAGCTCTGTTGGTTCTGATAATCTAACACATCCGTGTGAAAAGGCTCGTTTATCTCTTTTAAATAGATATCTTGTTGGTGTATCATGAAGATATACGGCATATCTATTTGGAAATTTAAACTTTATTTTTCCCAAGGCATTTTTTTTGCCAGGTGGTTGCATAATACGATAAGGAAACCTCATCGCTCCTGATGCATACTGCTCCCAATAGATACTATAAGGGTTAATTCTGGGTGAGCGTTCATTCCATGTTTGATGTATCTCTAATCCTTGTTTCCTAAGATAGTGAGGGTCTTTTAGTATTGCAGGGATTATCTCCCTTCTTACTATCCCCTGCGGTACTTTCCAGTATGGATTTAGAACAATAAAAGATATTTGGTTATGAAAAATAGGGGTAGGGTGCTTGGTATCCCCTACAATAACACGAAGCCTCTGTTTGGTTTTTTTATCCTCTATGTAGTGCAACATATACTCTGGTATATTTACCACTAGATACTGTTTATGAGTCTCTCTAGGTAGCCATTTGACACGGTCTAGGTTTAGTAGTACTTTTTGAATTTTATACTCAACTGTTTGGTTCATGGCTCTTTGTGTGCCTTTTCCTACTATTGCATCAACCACTAGCCCATGACGTTTTTGAAACTTTTTTACAGCATCAGCTAAACAGGTATCAAAGGTAGCACGGGGTTGAAATTTTATTTCGCTTTTATCCTCTATCTCTTTTTCAAAAAGCTTTTGTGGGATTGGTTCACACTCTCTTAAGTCTCCTGAGACCTCTAATCTCTCTCTTAACTTAATAACATTATCCCCTTGGTCATTTAGTTTAAGTACTTTGAAGCTTGGAAGTTTTTTCCAACCACCTTTTTTCTTCATTTTTTTAAGTTTTTCTAGGGCTAAAAGTAGCTCTCTATATGAAAAGTTTTGAGGGGTTATCTCTTTTATTGTATCTGTTATAGATGGTTTAAGTAGAAGCTCAGAGATACTAAATTGTGCTTTATCTTTTGACCAAGTTGCATTTATTCTCTTTTTTCTCAAAGATGATAGTTTTTTAGAGAACTGTTTCCAATTTATTTTTCCATAGAGAGTATGGTTGAGAAAATCTAGGTAGAGTTGAGTTAGTTTAAGCTCTATTTTAATAGGCTCTATAGGTTTTTTTTTATTCTCTATATGGTTAAGTATATAGATATAGTCACTATAGATTTTATCACTCTTAAAGATAGTAATATCATCTTTTATACTATTAAACAAAGAGAAGACTTTTTCTCCAAATCCATCGCTCTCTATCCAGAGAGACTGATAATTATTTTGTTGATAAAATCCTTTTAGAAACTTTCTATTTTTAAGCTCTCTTATTTGGGGTGATTTGCTCTCTAGTCTCTCTTTTAATTTTTCTGATATCTCTTTTAAATCATATGCCTCTTTGGGCTTTTTCTTATCCTCTTTAATTTGCTCTTTTTTATCTTTTGCAACAGGAGTATTTAATGGAGTTTCTACTTCACCATACAAGAGTATTGAAGAGAAAAAAATAGTTAATAATATCTGTCTACTTTTCATGACTTTTCCTATAAAAATATCTGACAAAGTATATTTAATTATAGGGAAATAATAACTTAGAGTAAGCCCTTAAGTGTAGCTAATAGATAGAACGTATCTGTTTCTTATCATAATTGTAAATATCGTTACGATAGTGTAGTAGACCATCACTATTTATCCATGCTGTAAGATAGACAATATGTACAGGAACTTTATTTGCAAGGTTTAACTGTTTTTTATTTTTACCTCTTAAGACACGCTTTGCACGGTTATAGTTAACAGACCTCTCATGAGGTGCAAATGTTGATAGGAGTGCCTTTGGGTCAGAGAGTCTAATACAACCATGAGAGAAGGCTCTACGACCTTTTTTAAAGAGCTTTTTGTTGGGTGTATCATGAAGATATACAGAGAATCTATTTGGGAATTTAAATTTTATTTTACCTAGAGCATTTTTTTTACCAGGGGGTTGCATAAACTTATAGCGTTTCGTCTGTCCTCTTTTTAATACTCTTGCCCAGTTAATCTTGCTTGTATTAATGGGTTTCGCACGTGTATTATAAGTTTTTCTAACCTCGTAACCACTTATCTTTAAATAGTCGGGGTTTTTTATAATATTAGGAATCATCTCATTTTTGACGATACTGTCAGGGATAATCCAGTATGGGTTGAGTACTATAAATGAGATTTTGTTGGAGAATATAGGAGTGTGATGCTCCTCATCACCTACTATGACACGCATAGAGAGTTTTTCTCTTCCTTCCTCTTTGTAGTAGAGGCGAAAATCTGGAATATTTACTATGACATGACGACTTTTTGCAGGTTGTGTAGGGAGACGTTTAATTCTGTCTATATTTAAAAGTACCTTTTTGATTTTCCAATCAACAGAGATATTCATTTTTTTACGGGTATAGTTGTTGAGCTTTCCACTAGGATAGAGTCCATGTCGTCTCTGAAATCGTTTAATCGCTTTTTTTAGACAAGGTCCAAACTTGTTACTACTGTTGTTAACAGCACAGGTGTAGTCTCCCGAGCTACTGAGTCTTCTTATGAGTTTTTTAACAGAGTTTCCTGATTTTCCAAACTTTAGTTGAGAGCTATTTGGTATTTTCCCCCATCCACCTTGACGCTTAACACGTTTTAGTCGTTTTAACTCTTTTATCATAGTTGCGTAACCAAAGCTAGTAGGCGTGGTTGTTTTTACAATCTTTGACATAGGTTGTGTTAAAATAAGTTTTTGAATATCATACTGAGGTGTAATCGTTACCCAATCAGCCGCTAGTTTTTTTCTACGCATCTTTTTTAGTTTATGCTGAAAGTTTTCCCATTTGATAGAACCAAAAATATGAAAGTTTAGGTAAGATTTGGCTAAAGAAGTTAGCTGTATATCTATGAGTAACTCTTTATCTATTGGTCGATTATTATTCTCTTTAAATTTTGATTTTAGATACTTTAGGCGTTTATATATATTACCATTTTTACTTAAGATGGGGTCTGATTCAATCGTCTTAAATAGGTCGGCAATGGCAGTTGCTTTAACTCCATGACTGGTAAACCAAATAGGTGTATAGTGCGTTGTTTTGTATATTTTATGAATAAATTTTTTGTTTGATATATGCTTAAAGGTTTTTTCTTCTTTGTCAACAATAAGCTCCATCAGACCTTTTTTTACCTGACCACTATAAGATATCTCAGCAAGAGAGACATTTTTTCTAAATGATTTATGTTGTGAGCTTACTGCTTGAAAAGAGTTATTGGTCGTATTGAACTCTTTTATCGATGTAATAGTTAATGCTTCAATAGTTACAAGCAGTAGTATAGTGATAACTATAAATATAGTATTTTTTAAAATTTGCACGTTAAGTATCTTTGAGTTTTTCTTTTGAGTATATCAAAAAAAAGTGAAATAATAGCTTCTTTTGGGATAAAAAATAGATAAATTTGTTTTTTTATGTTAAATTAAAGATAGCTGTGGAATATTTTCCAAAGAACTTTTTTTAATGCTCTTTGGTTGCTCTGGTTTTGGATTGGATTTATTTGGAAGCTAAATAGCTATTATCATTGATAACTCGTCTACCCCATAAAAAACGTTCTTTGTAAAAAGGCTTCTCATCAAAGTTATAAATAACTACTTTTTTTGCACTAGAACTTGCATGAATAAAGTTGTTGTTTCCTAAATAGATACCAACATGAGTTACTATTCCAGAACGACGTTTTTTTGTATCAAAGAAGACCATATCTCCTCTTTTTAAATTAGAGTACTTTACATAGTTACCAACTTTTGCTTGGTCTTTTGATACTCTTGGAATTGTGATTCCTGAATCTCTATATACCCATTGTGTAAATCCTGAACAATCAAATTTATTAGGTCCAGTTGCACCCCATACATATTTTATACCTAAAAAGCTTTTTGCTTTTGATTCTATCTCATTTTTTATAGCAGAGCTGTTTGAAGGTTGCTTATATGTACGGCTAGTATGATTTCTATTTTCTCCTCTTTGTGGAGAGCCATAAGAGATAACTTCAATATTTTGAGAGTATCTACTTCTTTGTTCTGTTCTAGTTGGTGCATAACTAACTACCTCTATTGTGTCGCTTATAAGAGGAGTGCTTAAGATAGGTGTAGCACTGGCATAAGAGTCTACCTTCTCTTCATAAAGAGGTACACTCTGACTGATATAATTCGTCTTTTGTATAGGCTCTATGGCTTCTATAGGCTCTGTCTCTATTGGGTATGTTTCTGGTATAGATGTGATAAAATTAAATACTTTTTTAGGTTTTTGGTCTACTACAAATATTGGAGCATGAGTAGGTTGGTTTCTATCTATACCGATAATATTATAAGGAGATAGAGAGGGAGCTGAAACTTTTTTGTTTACAGCTTCAACTTTAGGCGTAGTGGTTGAACACGCAGAGAAAAATAAAACGCTTGAAGTTAAGAGTAAATTACTAATAGTTGTAGTTTTCATGAATATAATTTCCTTTTTTTAGAATAGATTTGTATAGATTTTTAAATATTGGCCCTTTTTGTACTATTTAAGTATATCATAGGAATGGCATTAAATTGAGAAAATTTTTCTAAAAAATAGAAAGAAAGTACCGATTTATAGTGCTTTAGAACCCTTTATATTGTAGGGTGTTGAAAAAGAATTGCTATATAATTGTTTGTGTTTATTTTTATGAAAAATTTTTAATATATAAAAAAATAGAATTAATTGATATATTAATGATACTTTTATAAGTTCATATATGTTCACAATTGTATGGTTAAATCTTGACAGAAGTGTAAAAAATAGCTATTCTTTTAAGAAAAAAGGAGTTAGGATGGGGAAAATAAAATCAATTTTGTTGACAGCATTGGTGTTAACACTGATTATTGTTGTAGTATTTTTTAGAGATAATATTCCACAAAAGGTTATGCCTGATATTATGGATTCGGACTATATCGGTTTTTACAAGAAAGCGTGTGAGCTTAATGATGCAGAGGCGTGTAACAATTTAGGGTTGATATATGATTATGGTAAAAATGGAGAGAGCGTTGACCATGAAGAGGCTTATCTCTTTTATGGTTTGGCTTGTAATTTAGACCACGCTTCTGCGTGTAATAACTTGGCATACTTATATAATAATGGTAAAGGTATAGAGCAACATAATGGTTATGCTCTTAGAAATTATAAGAAATCTTGTAACTTAGGAAACCAAGAGGGTTGTTATAATCTAGGTGCAATGTACTACCGTGGAGAGGGAACACGTCCTAGTAGATACAGAGCAGCCAAACTCTTTAGAGCAGCTTGTAAAGAGGGAATAGGTGAGGCGTGTAATGATTTGGGATATATGTATGCAAAAGGTATTCATGTAAGACGAGATATTTTTGAAGCGATATCTTTATACACTGATGCGTGTCAATATGGAGAAGCATCGGGATGTAATAACTTGGGTAATATGTATGAAGATGGTTCACGTTGGGTAAAACAAGATGATGCAAAAGCAGAACGTTTTTATAGTTTAGCTTGTGACTTAGATGACCAGACTAGTTGTGATAAATTAGGACACGTTTATGGTAAGAAAATACGTAAAATTATTGGTGAAGAGGATAAAAAACTAGCAGAAAAAGCTTGTGGTTATGGAAATGGTGTGAGCTGTTATAAGCTAGGAGAACTCTATTATACGGAAAATAAATTAGTAGAGAGAGATATCTATAAAGCGATTAACTTTTTTGATAAAGCGTGTAACCTTGGACAGAGTAGTAGTTGTAGAGTTTTAGGAGATATTCATAAAAAGGGTTATTAGTTTAAAATATTAGATATATAACTAAGTTTTATTAGAAAACGATAACTTTATTGTATCATTGTAAAATTTTTATTTAAGTGGGGATATAATTATGGAGACACTTTTTTACGTTGGACTGATTTTTGTACTTGGTGCATTGATGAAGTTAGTAAGTTTTAAATTGGGTTTGTTAAATGTGGTAGGCTATCTTATCTTGGGTTTTATTATTGGACCTGAGGTTTTAGGATTTATCTCTTATGAGTTTATTGAAAATACACAAATCATTACAGAACTCTCTTTGTCATTGATTGCTGTATTGGTAGGCGCAAATTTAAAATATAATGTGATAAAAGAGGTCTGGAAACAGATAGCTATGGTCTCTTTTTTTGAGACGCTCTTTACTTTCATATTTATTAGTAGTAGTTTTTACTTTTTCTTTGGTAGCTTGGGATTGGGCTTTGCCGAAGAGAAGCGTTTGACTATTGCTCTGCTTTTTGGAAGCCTTGCCTCGGCTACGGCTCCTGCTACTATTCTTGCTATCATCTATGAATTAAAAGCTGAGGGTAAGTTTAGCTCTTTTCTTCTCTCTGTAGTTGCTGTTGATAATGCGATTGCACTTATTCTATTCTCTTTGGTTGTTACTATTATCAACACTATGACAGGGCTTGATGGCTTCTCTGTTATTACAATATTCTATGTTTTTTGGGTTATTGTTTTGAGTATTTTTTTGGGCGTTGCAGGTGCTATTATCTCTGAGCTTATAGATAAAATATTTGTAGATCACCCTAGCATGAAGAATACCTCTACACTGGGAATGATATTTATCGTCTATAGTCTAAGTGGCTATTGGGAGCTAGAGCCTCTATTTTCTGCTTTGGTTATGGGTGTTGTGATGGCAAATATATCAGATGAGTTCTGTTTTGTCAAAGAGGAGTTTGACAAACATCTCAAAGATATTATATTTTTACTCTTTTTCACACTCTCTGCCATGCATTTAAACTTTAGCTTTTTACTTAATATGCCATTGGTAATTGTACTCTATGTTGTTTTTCGTATTTTAGGAAAAATGACAGGTGTTTGGATTGGTGCAAAAATAACTGGAGCAGACCCTCATGTTAGAAACTACTTAGGATTGGCTCTGTTTCCTCAAGCAGGGATTGCTATTGGTCTCTCTTTGTCTTTACATCATGAACCAGGGTTTGAGATGATGGCATCTATTATTTTAAATGTTATTTTGGCAACAACAGTGGTACATGAGTTGATTGGACCACTTTTTACCAAATATGTTCTAAAAATTTCTGGAGAGTGCGACAGAAAAAAACCAAGTTAACTCTGCTATAATTCGCACAATTATTATATAGTATAAGGAAGATAAAATGGGACAAACCATTACAGAAAAGATATTTTCAGAACACGCAGGACATGAAGTAAAAGCAGGAGAGATTGTTAGGGTTGAGATTGACATGATTATTGGGAATGATATCACCACCCCTATCTCAATACGAGCATTTGAAGAGAGTGGACAAGAGAAGATGGCACGACCTGACAATTTTTGTATCGTGATGGATCATTATATTCCTGCTAAGGATATCGCCTCTGCAAATCAAGCAAAAATCTCACGAGAGTTTGCTTACAAGCATGATATGAAACACTTTTTTGATGAGAAAGATATGGGTATAGAACACGCCTTGCTTCCTGAAAAAGGGTTGGTGATACCAGGGGACGTAATTATCGGTGCAGATAGCCACACCTGTACACATGGAGCTTTAGGAGCTTTTTCAACAGGTATGGGTAGTACTGATATCTCTTTTGGAATGATAACAGGTGGAAATTGGTTTAAAGTTCCTGAGACTATCAAAGTAGAGCTTAGTGGAAAACCTGCTGAACATATCTATGGAAAAGATATCATCTTGGAGCTTATCCGTCTTATTGGTGTAGATGGTGCGTTATATAAGGCGATTGAGTTTACAGGTGATACTATTCCTCATCTTGATATGGCAGATAGGTTCTCTATTGCAAATATGGTAATCGAAGCAGGTGCAAAAAATGGTATTTTTGCTGTTGATAAAGTGACAGAGACCTATTTAGAAGAGAGAGCAGAGGCAAATGGTGGACTTAGAGATGAACCAAAAATTCACTACTCTGATGTGGATGCTAAGTATTGTCAAGTTATCAAGATAGATGTGTCAACTCTCTCCCCTGTGATTGCGTATCCTTTTTTGCCATCAAATGGTAGGACAATGGAAGAGGCTGTGGTAGATGATTTAAAAATTGACCAAGTGATGATAGGTAGTTGTACAAATGGACGTATAGAAGACCTTCGAATTGCGGCAAAGATTATGGAGGGTAAGAGAGTAGCTAATCATACAAGAATGATTGTCACTCCTGCTACTCAAAAGATTTTTTTACAAGCTCAAAAAGAGGGGCTAATGGAGATACTAATTAACGCAGGAGCAGTAGTCTCTAACCCAACTTGTGGAGCGTGTTTGGGTGGATATATGGGTATTCTTGGTGATGGTGAACGTTGTGTGGCGACTACGAATCGTAACTTTGTAGGACGTATGGGTGCTAGAACTTCTGAAATCTACTTGGCAAACTCAGCAGTGGCGGCCGCTTCTGCTATTGCAGGGAGGATTGTTGACCCACGTGGGTGATCTCCTCCTAAAATTAGATTAGAAAAAAACATTACAATTTGACATATTTTTACTTAAATTATAAAAATAATACTACAATACAGAGAATATAAATATTAAAAGGATTTTAAGAATGGATGCAAATAAACAAAAAGCTCTAGATATGGCGATGAAACAGATAGATAAAAATTTTGGTAAAGGTACAATTGTACGTCTTGGAGATAAAGATATAGAACCACTTGCAGCTATTAGCACAGGGTCACTAGGACTTGATATGGCTCTTGGGATTGGTGGTGTACCTGAGGGTAGAATTATCGAGATTTATGGTCCTGAGAGTTCGGGTAAAACTACTTTGGCTTTACAGGTTACAGCTTCTGCTCAAAAAGATGATAAAGTTTGTGCTTTTATAGATGCTGAACACGCTCTTGATGTTTTATATGCAAAAAATTTGGGTGTTGATGTAGAGAACCTTTTGGTTTCTCAACCTGACTTTGGGGAACAAGCACTTGATGTTTTAGAGACTTTGGCACGTTCTGGTGCTGTTGATTTAATAGTGGTGGATTCAGTAGCAGCACTTACTCCAAAAGCAGAGATAGAGGGTGAAATGGGAGATATGCAAGTGGGTCTTCAAGCTCGTTTGATGTCTAAGGCACTTAGAAAGCTAACGGCTATTTTACATAAAACAAACACTACTGTTATTTTTATTAACCAACTTCGTATGAAAATTGGAATGATGGGTTATGGTTCTCCAGAGACTACCACAGGTGGAAATGCTCTTAAGTTTTATGCATCAGTAAGAATTGATGTTAGAAGAATAGCAACACTTAAACAGGGTGAATCACAAATCGGAAATAGAGTAAAAGCAAAAGTTATTAAAAACAAAGTAGCACCACCATTTAGACAAGCAGAGTTTGATATTATGTTTGGTGAGGGTATATCTATGGAGGGTGAGCTTGTAGACTATGGTGTCAAGCTTGATATCATCGACAAATCGGGTGCTTGGTTCTCTTATGGTGAGATGAAACTAGGACAAGGTAAAGAGAATGTTAAGCTCAAATTTAAAGAAGACCATGCCTTGCGTAGTGAGATAGAGGCTAAAATAAAAAAGGAATTAGGGATTACAAGTATGCTAACTATGGATACAAAAGCGATAAAAGAGAGCGATGAAGAGGCTTAAAAAAGTCTCATCAGTTTAGTGATTATATCCTCATCGGTAAATATTTTAATAGAGCGAATATTGTACGCTAAAAAGTGCTGATGGAGAGTCTCATCATGTGCTTTTAGCTTGGCTAGATATCGGTTGATACTCTTTTTGCCAAAGTAGGTATCTAGCTTGATAGAAGATTTTGAACTACTTAGCGTTACTTCACCTAAGGCATGGGGATTTTCCTCTACCCTATCTCTAATAACAATCACAATCACCTCATGTTTTTGTGCCAAGAGTGACAAATCAACTGTTTCCAAAAAATCTCCAACCACAAATATAAGAGAGGGTTTAGAGACTCTTTTAAATAAATCTTCTATAGATGCCCTATAGCTTAAAGATGTTCCCAAAATAGAAGCCTCATAGAGCTTTTTTGAAAACTCCTCAATATGATACATCTGTTTGGTAGGTGGTGTGGCATAGGTAGAGTTTTTTTGATAGATTAACCCTGTAAAAAGTTCAGAATTTTGCTGTGAGGCATAAGCCAAGATGGTTGCCACCTTTGTTAGCTTTTTCTGCTTCTCATTCCCCTCTGCAAAATACAACCCTCCATCGAGAAGAGCACAAACAACTACAGAGAGTTCACGATTGGCATGAAGCTCTTTAACATATGGTTTACCAAGCTTTGCTGTGATTGTCCAATTTATTTTGCGAATATCATCACCCATCTGATACTCTCGAAGCTCTGAGAACTCATAACCCTCACCATATAGTTTTGAGAGATTGTTTCCACTTAATAGCGTGTAGACCTCTCTTTTTGCTTTAAGTTGTAGGGCTTTTAATGCTATTTCTTTATGGTTCATGGGATAGGTATCGTCTCTACAATCTTTGAGACAATCTCATCGACCTTGACCCCTTTGGCTCTTGCTTCATAGGAGAGTACAACCCTATGACGAAGCACAGCATGGATAACAGACCCAATATCAGTAGGGGTGACAAAATCATTTCCTCTCAAAAAAGCTTTGGCTTTAGAGGCTTTGTAGAGGTCGATAGAGGCTCGTGGACTTGCTCCAAACATAATATCATCATGCTCTTTTCTTGTCGCCGTGATAAGTTGAACCATATATCTCTCTAAGGCTTCATCTATATGCACTTGGGTTATCTCTTTTTGTAGCTCAAAAAGCTCATCTACACTTAGCACAGCTTCTACTTTTTCAAAGCTTTTACTAGAGGCCTTACGCATAATCTCTAGCTCCTCATCTTCACTATTATGCTCTACTGCTATCTTCATCATAAATCTATCTAGTTGGGCTTCAGGCAAGGCATAAACCCCCTCTTGCTCAATAGGATTTTGAGTCGCCATCACCAAAAAAGGAGGGTCTAGTTTAAATCTCTCCTCGGCAATAGTTATCTGTCTCTCCTGCATCACCTCTAGTAGAGCAGATTGTACTTTTGCAGGGGCTCTGTTTATCTCATCAGCTAGAAGCAGATTTGTAAATAATACCCCTTTTTTGATACTAAAACTATGCTCTTTTGGGTTATATATCTGTGTACCAATAATATCAGACGGCAATAAATCAGGGGTAAACTGTATCCGTTTGGAGTCTAAACTTATCGCTTTTGAAAGAGCATTAATAGTCGAAGTTTTAGCCAAACCAGGAACACCCTCTACTAAAATATGCCCATCACAAAGTAGTCCAATAATCAGCCCCTCTATCATCTCCTCTTGACCTATAATCGCTTTGTGTAGTTCGGTTTTTAGGGATTCTATTTTTGAATGCATGGTAGAAAAAGTCCTATTTTTGAATTTTAAATATTATCAAATTGAGCTTAAAGCATAGGTATCAGTCTACGAACTTTTTTAACTTTTTTTAACTCAATCGTCTTTTTGATTATTTCGGCATTATCATCTATAGTAGCTTCACCCCACGGAGAGATAATAGCAGAGCTTTTTGCCATATCATCATTGGCAGAGTTACAGACTAAGACAAATGATTGATTCATAATCGCCAATGCTTGTGCCAAAACTTCTAAATGATTTTTTCTAGGTTTACCCCACATCGAAGGGACTAGAACCATATCTACACCCTCTATCTGTTTCCATAGCTCTTTAAATCTCAGCTCAAAACAGATAATAATTGCGTAAGTGATACCATTGATAGTAAATGGTTTTATCTTCTCTTTTTCTCCTGCTTCAAAATATTTATGCTCATCACCCAGCTTAAAAAGTCTATATTTATTCTGTCGATAGACAATCTTGTGGTCATGTATGACAATAGCTTGATTGACAACATTGTCACCATCTCTTTTTATAATAGTAAAGACTAAGATTTGGGTAGATATGAGAGGTAATAGAGCCTCTATGGCTATCTCATAAAAATTGATAGCCTCTTCAAAGTTGTCATAATCATAAGCTGTTAAGTAAACCTCAGGAGCTAAAATAAGCTCTCTGTCTTGATTGTTTTTTATATACTCTATGAGCGTATTTAGGTTTTTTTGATAGGAGCTATCTGTCTCTAATTGAAGTAGTGCTAATCTATAAGGTTCTTGTTTAGAAGTCATCTAAATCCAAACTACCTTTTGAGTAATTGGTTACGTTTCCTTCAAAAAAGTTGGTCTTTTGGTCATTAAAACTAGAGAAGTTATCAACCCACTTGATAGGGTGTGTTACATTGTAGAGTTTTTTCATACCTACAGCATGAAGTCTCTCATCTGCTAGATATTTGATATACTGCTCAATAATATCATCGGTAAGTCCCAAAATTTGTCCTTGGGTAATATATTTCCCCCAATCACTCTCTAGCTTAACTGCTTCTCTAAACATATCATAAATCTCATCTTCAAGCTCTTTAGTAAAAAGCTCTGGACGCTCTCTTTTGGTAGTTCTAATCATATTTTGAAATAGGATTAGGTGGGTCACTTCATCTCTTTGAATAAAACGAATCATCTGTGCAGAACCTAGCATCTTACCAGAACGTGCGAGGGTGTATAGATAGGTAAATCCACTATAAAAGTAGATACCCTCTAAAATCTGATTGGCAAACATCGCTTTAACAATATTTGTATCACTTGGATTGCTACTTAACTCTTCATAGACTTTGGCAATGGCATCATTTTTACTCTTTAGCATCATGTCTCTACGCCAAAGTTGATATATTTCATCAGAATTAGTAGAGATACTGTCAACCATTACAGCGTAAGATTGAGAATGTAAAGCCTCTTCAAACGACTGTCTTACCAAGATTAAATTAACCTCAGGAGAGGTGATAAATGGATTTAGGTTATCTATAATATTATTGGTCTGCAAAGAGTCCATAAAGATAAGTTGAGCCAAGACCTTATCATAAGCTTTCTTCTCAGCATCGGTTAGATGTTTGTAGTCAGGGACATCTTGGGTCATATCAACCTCTTTTGGAAACCATGTGTTGTTTAACATCACCTCCCATAAATTATATGCCCACTGATATTTAATGTCATTTAGTTCAAATATCCCTGTTGGGTCTCCTCCAAATATTTGACGCTCAGAGGTTTTTTCTGTTGATTCTGGGTTATAGATTTTTTTTCTATTCATATTACTCTTTTCTCCTTGGGAAATATACAGTTTTTTTAGATTTAAAAAATAATTATACAATAATAATATGAGAGTAATCTCAGATAAAAAAGGTATAATCACAAAAAAAAACTATTTATATTAAATAATATTTTATATAGGAGAACCAGCATGTATTATTGTAAAGACAATAATGTAAATTACTATAACTACCATTCAAAATCAAAGTTTGGAATTTATAAAAAATATAAAAATATAGATTTTTGGAAACTCTTAACAGATATAATTTTAAATCTGTTTGCAATAGTTCTTTTGGCATTTTTCCTTATATTTGGCTACCTATATATGACAAAACAGGGGAGTATTGTTTCAGAGCAAATAAGATATGTTTTATATGGAAATCCAGATTCTCAGACAACTAGATTTCCTACTTATCTAGTCAAATCCCAGAAAATTCTCTTAGAGAAGCGAGAAGTAGCTAGGGTTGATAAATTTTTAACGGATAATAGTCAAAGAGAAAAATCAAAAAAAATAGTTTTAAAAAAAGTTAAAGCGTTAGATAATGTACGTACTATTGTGGTGAAAAAAGATGACACACTCTACACTCTAGCAGAGAAAGCTTATGGAAATGCAAGTTATTATAAATTGATTTTTGATGCAAATCCCAAAGTATTAAAAACAGAAAAAGATTTATATATTGGGCAAACTCTTCGTATTCCATTTTGAAAATATAATAAGTTTTATTATGTTATAATTAAACAATATTAAACCAATAAAGTTTTATAATATCACTAGAGAACCTAAGGAGTGAACCATGTATTATCAAAAAGAGAGTAAACACGCAAATAATGATTATTATAATTCTTATGTAAGAACTAGAGATATTGATACAGGTGATATGTTAGTTACTATTATTAAGATATTGGTAATTGTGTTTCTTTTGACATTGATAATATTTGGATATATTTTTGTCTCTAATCAGTACTATATATCACAAATACAAGCCCAAAAAATAAAAAATATAGAGTCAAAACAAGAAAATTTGGTAGGGGTTAATACCATAGATAGTGTAGCATCTGTTATCAATAAGCAAGATGCAAAGCTGAGTAGTGAAGATATAACACAAATTGTAAAGATGGTAATGTTGAAAATGAATAGTCAAAAAATATCAACTATTAATGGTAGTAGCTATGTAAAAGCACTTAAAGAAAAAGATAAAATAGATACAAAATTAGTAATTAAAACAGAAGATAAAAATAAAGGCTATCCATCTTCATTATCTGATAAGAAAAAAGATATGAGAATTATTATAGTAAAAAATGGTGACACTCTCTCTACCATTGCAAATAAAGCTTATGGTGATGTTCATGCTTATAAAAAAATATATGAAGCTAATCCTGAAGTTATTAAAAATCAAGATAAGATATTTACAGGACAAAAAATCCGTATTCCTGAATAGATATTTTTTGTTTATATATATTTTAACTTTTTACTCTTTTTTGATGAACTAGAAGCATTATCCCTGCTAGAAAGGTGATAAATGCTTTGTCCCACCCTCATTAGCCCATATTCTAAGGTAAGAGGGTAGAGTAGTAGAAATTTTTTCATTAAAAGAGTACACGATTATCATCATTTTTAGATTTAACAGGTCGTCCACTTGTATCAAGAAACTCTGCTTTACCCATATCTAGAGGTATACGAGCCAACTCCTTCTTAGTAAGTTTAATCATTCTATTTTGAATCATAAAGCTCTGAACAGGTCGTCCATTATGTTTTAATAAAATAAGTATTTTATTCTTTTTCTTATTGTTATAAATTTTAAAGAGTTCTACATTTTTTACAATAGGGTCAATCTCCACATAGCTATCTTCTTTTAAAGGAAGCTCGTAGTTACTACCCTCTATTCTTAAAAGAGTATTCTCATTTTTAGATACTAACCAACTTACTTGGGCAGAGGATTGACCATAAAGAGAGTGACCAGTATTGACCATTGTTATCTGATGAAACTTATTCTTATGATTAATGGTAATATTCTCATCTGATTGAAGCAAATCCATATATAGAACCTTATTCCCTTTTATAGATTTGGTTGATTTTTCTAAATGATTATAGAGCTGTTTGTTTGAGCGACGTAGCATATCAGAACTTCGATAGAGTGCCATCAGAACCAGTGACAGTAGAGTGATAGAGATCAAGACCTCTATTAGTGTAAACGCTTCTTTTTGATTTCTCATTAATCTTCCATGATTCCAATACGAACATACTCTTCATAAGAGGTTTCACCATCAATCAATATATCAAGAAGCTTATCTGCAATGGTTTTCATATCTGCCTCTCTCATAGCTTTACGAATCTGATGGTCATTTAGTCCCTCTTTCATCATCATTTTTACATCATTCATCACAAATATCTCACCCACAGCTCGTCTTCTTGCGTAGGCTGTAAAGTCACAAGCTTTACAACCCTTTGAGGAGTGAGAACAATATCTATGCTCCCCTTTACCTCTATCTCATCCATCTCATAATGCACCAGTAATTTTTTACTAGAGTTTCCCATAAAATTCAAAATTCGCATTCCTTTCTTCTGCATAATCAAAAGTATACTTGTTGTATTTTTATATAACAGATTCCCCTGAATTAGAGATGACGCTTCATTTGCATCATTCTGAGTTTTCTCCAAATATGAAAAAGAGATGGCAACGATTGTTAAAATATAAGCGATTATTAAAAGTGTTATAAAAAGGGCTATACCTTTTTTTGTTTTATCCATCATAAAGCTCAATTCAAGTAAAAAAATCACTGTTATTATAACCTAAACTAACTAAGGAATTTTAAATATGCATAAAAATCACAAAATAAGCGATAACAAACAGATATCTTTAAGACAAAATAAAATAAACAGTCTAGTATTTTTGTTTAAAATTAAGGTAAAAAGCACTACTAGATAATTTCAAATAGACTCTTTTTTGATGAATAAGAAGCATAA